>Ga0228710_1004286_pt1 | contig 22555 bp, 14 predicted proteins | sample MedpolnodulmetaG_FD_177995 | JGI IMG/M metagenome (GOLD analysis project Ga0228710, IMG submission 177995) | Root nodule microbial communities from Medicago polymorpha collected in Santa Monica, California, United States - pink nodules | ecosystem: Host-associated > Plants > Roots > Nodule...
GATTCGATTTTAGTCATTAAATAAATACAAATATAAATAAAAGGAAATGAACTAAATTAATATTTATTCATTAAATACAAAATTAGAAAATAAAAGCAAATATAAATAACAAGGAATGAACAAAATTTAGGCATATAACAATATCTCATTTTATTAATAATTCATACAATAATTTATTCGAATTCACTAAATCTACTTATTTTCTCCTTCTGGGGTAAAAAGTGACCAATCTTCTTGGGGTAAAATAGTGAGCAGCCTACTTGGGGAAAATACATCATCAACCCCTTGGGCTAAATTTAAATCTGGTTTTTTTTTACCCCAAGAAATTCTTTTTACGCACGGTAAAAAGTTTCTGGGGTTAAAAAAAGCAGATTTAAACTTATCCCAAGGGTCGATCACTTCCCCAAGTCGGCTACTCACTATTTTACCCCGAAGAAGTTTGGTCACTTTTGCCCCCAAAGAGACTATTGACAAAAAAAGAGAGAGAAAGAGAGGGAGAGAGTGAGGAGGGGGAGAAAATGATATGGTGTGAGGAATTAGGGAAGTATGGAGGGGTATTTATAGGTGGGAATGGTAGTATAGGTTATAAACATCATTAATGTGGTCAAAAAACGTGTAAAATTTGGTAAAAAAACGTGTGGATTGAATGTTGAAAAACTGACTACAGTCCAAAAAAACGTTTGTTCTTCAGCTCCGACCAACGTGCGTGAGTTAACTCGCGCATATGCCAGTGGTGCGTGATTTAACTCACACAGGAGCACAACAGGAAGACATGCTGGGAGCGAGAAAAATTGCAGGGGAGAGCAGAAATCTTATATTATTAGTTGTTTGTTGAAAAATTGATCATCAGTTAGTTGCGCAGACAAGGCCCATTGGTATGGGTCCACCTTGTTACTTTTATTATTGAAGAAACTTCCCTATTTGATCAAAATCAACATTAAACGTCGTTAAAGCCAAACTTTTAAGATCCATTATTGTTGTGTCTTCTGAAAGTGACTTCACATCAAGCATGCATAGTGAACTTGGAAAGCCTAAGTGGAAGTATCGATCATTTGGCTCCATTACATGAATTAACTGGGAGTTGTTGAGCTCTATAATCAGCAACATAATTTTTTCAATTAATTAAAGCAGTTAAATTAGTCATTATCGATGTACTATGTTTTTTAGGTATTATTGATGTGCGACTAATAGAATAATCTCTTTCACATCCTTTGTTTTATCTAAATCAATTTTTTGTAATATTTTTCATAACTTTATGATAATATAACCCTTAATAGCACATGTTGTATTTTTTTTTTTAACTAGATATCATTTATGTCAACCGTAGAGAATAATACATTGAATCGGAGAATAATACATTGAATCGGATAGGACTGTAATGAATGACAAAACTCTGATTAAGTTTGAAGATATATCCCTTAACATTTCATCCAATTTATTAAGTTTTGTTTCAAAAATATATTCTTTTGTCATGAAATATTTATGAAGAATGCCACTTAAGCAAAATTTTATACTATTTCACATGGACATTACTAATGTACGTTTGTGAACCTGAGTTTCAGATTAGAATACAAATTAACTGTCATTCAACTTTCAATTAACATAAATAGCTAAAAAGACAAACGTGTATAACATCTTGAAAAATAAATAACTAAAACGAATAAGAATAGAGATAAAAGATCAAAAGGAATATTAGGTAAAAGATAAAATAACAAACATATACTCCTATTAAGCTAAGGGACCAAAAACAAACTCAAATGGTTCTCACCAGAAAAATCAGGGAAAACATGGAACATGATATTGGGTAATCAACATATGATAAAAATAACGTACAATTAAGTTGTTGAGCATGTGACATGTGTGTGCCCACTTTAACTATATGATCAAACATACAACATTTGTAGGCAACAATGATCCAACACACTTGAAGAGTAGCCCTACAAAATATACAAGAAATGATGATATAACACTTCCTGGTTCAAGTGAATCAGCAATGCTACCAAACGTCCAAACCATATATGGGACCCTTGTCAACTGTGCAGCATGGCAAACCCTAGCAAATTCCCAACAGAATTATCCACATTACGTACTGATGATATTCAGACTGCCACATAAAACATTCCATACCACACACATACAATTAGGATAACTCCCCCACATGGGTGAAAATCTTTTAAGAGATAACAAGAATTAATATTTTTCACTAGGTAGGAAACTACTAATGAAAACATACACCAATCATTCAAACTACTTTGCTCGCACACACAATTCACATACATGCATATGCCCGCGTTCGCGCACACATATATGTATATAAGAAATTTTAATTAAGAATTTTTTTTAAGTCTTACTAACTAGTGCTTCAGAGGTATTGGTTAATATATCTGCGAAGGAAAATTTTACAAATAAAAAAACATAAGTGGATATTGAGACCAAAGAGATGCTACACAGCTTTGTGGAAAGGTAGCATATAGGGCTTTTAGATGAAGTAACCAAAATGTCAAAAAGGCACATAGTTTGAGTATAAGTTTGGTAAAGTTAGAGTACTAAAAGGTTGGCTCCATTTACATACCTTTTATGAGTTGTTGAGGTGGGAACAGCATCTTATCTATACTTATCATAAAACAATGATATCATCATTGAAAAATAGACTCTTTGACTATTCTAATGCAAAATATTTATATCTTAACGGTTCATTTGTCACTTATTATTATGAAATTGTTGAAACAAACGTTGCGTGCACATCAATGATCAATGAAATATTGGTGTATGTTTTCATTTGTCCACTTTAAACAAGCGTTTCTTGAGCAACATTTTCCGGTTGGCTGTTTTAATTGAACTTGTTTCTCTTGTCAATTTTTTAGTGTAGATGTCCTTTTCATAAAAAATAGTGTTGATGTTCCTTTTTTAAAAGCTTCCATTAACTTTTTAATAGTGTAAAATAACAAAATCATGTGTCGCCAAAATTCCACATTTACGCGATCATTACACCGATGACAGTTGGATAAAAATTGGATAGTGCCGATTTCAATAAATTATTTTGGTGTTTTTTGTAAATTAAACTAAAACTCCAATCTTAAAATCTCCATTATTCGATCTTGATCCAACATGATGACATCGTAAATGTGTGATTTAGGCGATATCAGAGAATCCAAATTCTTAAAATAAAATATCCTTATCAAACTTAAAATCATCAAGACATCATCTCCAAAGGAAAGGAATAACCAAAGAAAGAAAAAGTAACACAAAATAACAAAGGGTGGATTCGTTTCCAATTCTACTATTGGATCCTTGTAAATATAAAAAGCAAGAAAAATAAAGTCCTTTTTTCCTCCCTTTGTTCTTTTGATCTTAAATAGAAAAATTAATTACTACCACCTCCCTTTATTCTTTTCTACTCATATGGTGTTAGCAAGAATCTTGGCAATATTCAAACTGCAAGCGATACTAACGCAGCATTTAAAATTACAATATTACACTCACATATATCATACAATTACTTAAATATGATTGGTATAGTAAATTTATGGGTCATACTACCAAAATTAAAAATTAAAAAGAAATTATTTTTTAACTAAAGTTGAATGCTTCTAACCTTATATTTGTAGTTTGACTTAACTTAACTAGTTTTTTTTTTTAATAAAATAGAAAATCATTTTCTTTATTATATTCGGTGAAGCACAGACACAGACACAAACATCGAACATGACATGAACACTGACACGCTAACATAGATAATAAGTCGAGAAAATAACATATTTTAATGTAATTATAGATGTTGTATAGGTGTCGCGTGTTCGACACTAAAACATTCTTAATTCAAGAATTGTTCGTGCTTTATGGATTATTTGTTTAATCATTTAATTTGTCATTTTCATATACTCCCTCCGTTCCTTTTTAATTGTCACTTTTAGAGAAAATTTTTGTTCCTAATTAATTGTCACTTTCAAAGTTCAATGCAACATTAAATATTATTTTACCAATATTACCCTTAAATATTTATTGCAGAGAGAAACATATGAAATGAAATATTAAATTAATAAGGTCAATATAGTAAAAGTAAAAATAATTGTATCAAAAGTAGTAACATTTATTGATTGTTTTGATTTGCGTAAAATGTCAAAATGTAACGATTAAAAAAGAATAGTATATTTTTTCATGAATACCGTTAGTTAGCACGTGAAAAGGTAGTGTACCTTAGAAAATGAGGAAGCAAAGGAGGGAATAAATATAAAAAGACGTATGCAGAAAAGGGATGGATACAGAATAAATTGTGGTTAGTGCACATGTCCGTGACTGTGACGGGGAAAGAGAGAATGAGAGTCCTTGACTCGAGGCTAAGCATTTGTCTGCATATTTCATTTGAACGCGTTCATACGCAAACCCACACTTTACTTGCTAACTTAACCTTTCTTAATTAAATAAATACACCACCGTTAACACATTGATTAAACATAAATTATCTGTCATTGTGAGCTTAACTCAGTTGATATGAACAATGCATAAAATATGCAAGGTCTGGGGTTCAAACCCCGACCACAAAAAAAAAAACATAAATTATCTTCTGGATTGGAATTAAGTTATGAAAGCACAGTAGCATTAAAAATTTGTTTGTGAGAGAAATTTGATGTTTATTGAAGTGTTATCTAGCTCGATGGTTGGGTTTATGCACTTGCAAATTGTAAATGTCATATCTACGATAAAGAAACATAGCAAATTATCTTACCTATTGAAACATTATAGGAGATAATTTGCTATAGATTTTCCATAGCAAATATTCATATTCAATTTTTTTTTCCTAGTATAAGTTTTCTTCATCAAAGAAAATCTTATTTGAGACATATCGCATATTAAATATGAGTGAGCACTTCTCTCAGTTGAAATTCGAATATTGATTCGTTATGTTGTGGGAGTTTAGCCATTTTTGCTAAACTCAACCTTTGGCGGTTTGTTGGGTCTATTTAACAAGCACAATAAGCTAGTTTTTTCTTTTTTTGAGAGGCACAATAAGCTAGTTGACAACTTATAATTTTAGAAAGAAAAAAAAATGGGAATGAGGAATTTTTTAATTAAATAAAAGTTCAACTTCATAATTATCCTTCAATTTTTCTTTTGGGTACATCCTTCATTTTATTTAATCGCATAGAAAAGAGTCATTAATTATGAAAAGTGTTTTTACTATACTATCATTAAATATGATCAATAGAGTCAAATGTATATTAACATTACTTTTCTTATGATTAATGACTTTTACATGCACTTTTTAGTTTGCTTTCTTAGTAATCTAAAGAATACCTTCATTTATTATTTTGGTTAGCCAAAGACTACTTTTTTTCGTACTAAGCTAAAGAATACCTTTATTTCATATATTGCGAAAAAACTAATCATATGACTGCTAACCATAAAGATCTAAAGACAGTACCTTCCTTATGGATTGGTTATGTATTTTGATTATAAAAATAATTTTGAGTTTAACTTCTTCATGCATTATTATTGATATATAAACATTTACACATACATCTAATTATATTCATAATTATATCATGTGCATATATTTGTGAACTTATTTGATAAATATATAACTTTGCTTGGCAAGGTGTATAATTGACTATAATATGAATAATGATTATACTGATTTACGTAATTTTTATTTTGAGAGAACTGATTTGCATGTATTTTGACCTCAGAGGTGGTGCACTCGGTTGTGGTGCTAGTCAAGTGTCGGCTAGTCAAAGTATGATAGTCAGAAATAAATTTCACAAAAATAGAAAAAACGTATTCAAAGCATAGAAGGAGTGCTAGATCATGGTGGTGCATAACGGTGCGAAAACTCAAAGAAATAGATGCATGAAGTGAGACAAATAGATGCATGAAGCTATAAAGATTTAGACACTACAGTTGTACGCCATTCAAAAACAAAAAAGACACTATAATTGTACGATGTTTTAAATCTCAACCATTGATTTTAAATTGGACGGTTCATATTAGACACTACATAAATCAACTATAACAAATTTCAGACAATGGCAAACGGTTATGATCATTAATTGCGTGATGTAGTTACAACGTTATATCTGAATGCTAAAGTTAAGACAATTTAAAAATAATAGTATCAATCTCAATACCAACATCATATCATGACAAAACAATCAACCATCTGTCTATTAGTATCAATTTTGTAAAATTGACCATACTTCAAATCGACAATATCTCTAAATCACGATTTAACTACACTAAATTGGTAGATTATAACACAACAAAGCTCCAATCATATCATTGTTGAAAATTAATCAATCAAACTGATAACCTACTTAGGTTGGTCTGATGGTGTTGACCTGAGACTTTGGAGTATGCTCCTCCTCAAGGTCAAAAAATCAACCAAACCATCTGATTTGGTTCGATTTTTAGAATTTTTTTTGACAATATCTTTAAAATATTAATTAATAACTATTTTGTTAGGTATATCCCAAAATTAAATCTAAGTATCCAAAACAAATCCATTTGATTAGCTTAAGTCAAGAGTATATTAATGAAGTAGAAGAAAAAGAAAAAGAAGAAAAGACAAGAAAAAAATAACCGTTGAAAGAAAAGAGAAACATGTATGTTAACCATCCACCTGTCTTGTTCATTTTCCCATGGGATTCTCTGTCACTCTCTCTCTCAAATCTCTCCCGTGAACAAAGAAACTTTCACACCTCTTCTTTCATTTTCATTTTCATTTTCAATGCCTATTCTCTCAATTTCTCAGAAAAATACAAAAACAGTAACATAAACACTAATTGAAACAACATTAACAACACTCTCTTCACTACTTCACTTCACTCTCTCTCTCTCTCATCAATGTCTCAACTTTCTCTCTCCTCCTTCTTTGCTCTTTCATTTTTCAGCTTCACCTTCTCAATAATCGCTTCCACCGAATTCGACTTCGGAACCTTAACACTCACAAGCCTCAAACTTCTCGGCGACGCTCATCTCAACAATGGCACCGTCACACTAACACGTGACCTCACCGTTCCATTTTCCGGCGCCGGTCAAGCATTATATTCCCGTCCGATCAGTTTCCGGCAACCGGGCACCGCTACTCCGGCGAGCTTCACCACTTTCTTTTCTTTCTCAGTCACCAATTTGAACCCTTCTTCCATCGGCGGTGGACTTGCCTTTGTAATCTCGCCGGACGATGACTCTCTTGGTGACGCCGGTGGTTATCTTGGTCTTGCCGGAAATGGGTTTGTGGCGGTTGAATTTGATACCCTTATGGATGTTGAGTTTAAGGATATTAATGGGAATCATGTTGGTGTTGATCTTAATAGTGTTGTTTCTAGTAAAGTTGGTGATTTGGATTCAATTGGGGTTGATCTTAAGAGTGGTGATAGTGTGAATGCTTGGATTGAATTTGATGGATCTAATAATGGGTTCAATGTTTGGGTTTCTTATTCTAATTTGAAGCCTAAAGATCCAATTTTGACTATGAATCTTGATATGGGTTTGTATTTGAATGATTTTATGTATGTTGGCTTTTCTGGTTCTACTCAAGGTAGTACAGAGATTCATAGGATTGAATGGTGGAGTTTTAGTTCATCTTTTGTGACGGGTTCCGGTGGTTTGCCGCCTCCTCCGGCTGTTAGTATGATGAATACCACGGCGAATTCAGCGAGGTCACCACCTCCTTCTATGGCTCCTACAATGAATTCTTCGAATGAGGAAAGAAAAGAGAGTAAGAAGAGTTGTCATAATGGATTGTGTAAGCAGGGTTTGGGAGCTGTTGCTGGTGTTGTTACTGCTGGTGCTTTTGTTTTAGCACTTTTTGCCGGGTCTATGATTTGGTTGTATTCAAAGAAAGTGAAGCGTGTGAGTCGATTTGATTCGCTTGGATCGGAGATAATTAAAATGCCTAAGCAGTTTAGTTACAAGGAGCTTAAATCTGCTACAAAGTGTTTCAATGCGAATAGGATTATTGGTCATGGTGCATTTGGGACTGTGTATAAGGGAATTTTGACTGAGAATGGTGACATTATTGCTGTGAAGAGATGTAGTCATAGTAGTCAAGGTAAGAATGAGTTTTTATCTGAGTTGTCTATAATTGGTAGCCTTAGACATCGGAATCTTGTTAGACTTCAAGGATGGTGTCATGAGAAAGGCGAGATTTTGTTGGTGTATGATTTGATGCCTAATGGTAGTTTGGATAAGGCTTTATTCGAGGCTAGAACGCCTCTTCCGTGGTCTCACCGCCGAAAGATTTTGTTGGGTGTGGCATCCGCTTTGGCTTACTTGCATCAAGAGTGTGAAAATCAGGTAATTCATAGAGATATTAAGACTAGTAACATAATGTTGGACGAAGGGTTCAATGCGCGTTTGGGAGATTTTGGATTAGCAAGGCAAACTGAGCATGACAAGTCTCCGGATGCCACGGTGGCTGCTGGAACAATGGGGTATCTAGCACCCGAGTATCTCCTTACAGGTAAAGCCACCGACAAAACCGACGTGTTTAGTTATGGTGCTGTGGTTCTTGAGGTGGCTAGTGGGAGGAGACCAATAGAGAAAGATGCTGTTGGTGTTGGCAAAGTTGGAGTGAGTAGCAATTTGGTGGAATGGGTTTGGAGTTTACACAGGGAAGGAAGGTTGTTAATGGCGGTTGATCCAAGGCTCGAGGGCGAGTTCGATGAAGCGGGGATGAGAAGGGTACTCTTGGTTGGGTTAGCTTGCTCACACCCTGATCCTTTGGCTAGACCAACAATGAGAAGTGTGGTTCAGATGCTAGGGGGTGAAGCTGAAGTGCCAATTGTCCCGAGAACGAAGCCTTCTACGGGTCTGAGTACTTCACACTCTCACCTCTTAATGAGCTTGCAAGATAGTGTATCTGACTGTGATGGTATACTCACCATCTCTACTTCCACATCGGAGAACAGCTTCAATGGTGGAGATATAGTCTGATGGAAATCTTTCGGTTGAACAAGGCCATTTTTAATTATTGACTCAGTGTAAATAGAGATAGAGAGATATATATGTATTCATTTGTTCATGATGTAAAGTCAATGACAATAACATGCAATTAAGGACCTTGAGAAAGAAATTTTGGGGTTTATTTATGCAATTCTGCCTCTAGTGTACACATTTTGGCGCAAATTTATTCAACACAAGTGGTTCATTCATCTGATGCTGCAGAGCAATGCAAGATGTTACTGTGGAATGTTACTAAAGTAATCTGGGGAAGGTTATGGAACTTTTGGTTAGATCATTGTTCTAGTTCTAATGGGTACACACTTGTATAAGGCAAGTTTGAATTAAGAAATTGATGTTAAACAAGCTTTCTGTTGAAAATTAATAAAGGTGAAATCTATTATGCCTTCTCCGTGGCTTTCCAAGTTTCTGTATGATTCCACTTATAAAGTTCAGTAATATATGCCTATGTGTGTTCTTTTTTTGTGTTTTGCGACTTGCAACAATTGCACTTCTTCAAAAAAAAAAAAATTGCACTTCTCTTTAATGCAAGTTTTAGTTAAGGGGATTATTTAGATTAATGTATTACTGCCCGGTTTCTGTAGATTAATGTTGAATTCCCTAGCTTTAATAACTGCACTTTAAATATTTCCCTTATCTTTCTGTGGTTGCCTGTTGATAGGATTTTGACTCCCGAAGGCTTCAATGTTCATCTTTCGCCAATTATTTTTGGTGCCATTAGAAGTTAGAACTTCATTGTATTTTTGTGCCACTATTTATTTGTCAATATTTAATATACTAAACGCGTAATTTTAACTTAATATTTTATGGACATTTCCTTGGCAAACTTATAGGATTGCACACATCTTGTTTGATATGTACTGTTTAGATGTCAATCTTTTCTGGTATGCAGTCAATAGCTACTCTTTCTGTTCATGCGCATAAAATTGAGAAGCCACTCTGCAGTTGAGTACCTCTAAATGACTGTGATTATCCTGCAATCGTTTACACAACTCCTACTCTACTTGCCATCATATTGACCTTTCTAGCATGGTAAATTTCTCAGTTCAGAGTTACTAAAATTTCGATGAGGAATGGGAGCTAAATGAACGTATTGATTCATGAAGATGTTATCTCAGGTTAGTTAATACACATACCATGTGTTACACTCTTTTTTTATACATTTGACAGTGTATTAAAACAAAAAAATTGAAGTATTAATATTTTATTAGAAATTGTACATTATATGCTGCTTTCTAAGTTATGCCCATATTTTTTTTAGCAAAAATGGATATATTCAAATATTGCAGCGTTCCCAAACACACAAATAAAATAAGTGAAACAATAAAAATAAGAGAGCATAGCTTAAACATAAATTTAAGAACAATTAATAAGAAAATTCAAACAATATTTTGGGAATATATTAATAATAACTCGTAGTTGAGAGCATACATATATAGTAGGTTTTCACCTCAATCAAAATCTGAATTAGAGAAATGGCTTGAGTTACTCAAGCATACTGCCTAATTTATTTATGTATAAAAAATACATAAACTCACTCTTATTTAGCTTCAAAATTATCCAAAAAAGGCTCTAACAAACACCATTCGTCTTCTTCCTGTCCATCACAAATTTCTTCCAAGCTGTAGTGATTTTCCTTTGAGTCTCCAGAACACTCTTGTTAGCAATCGTTACTGTGCCATCATTGTCTGCATCTTCTTCTCCAGCAGAAACTGTTATAGTGTTTGTACTTACTACCCTCGAAGGAACCAAATCCAGCTCGTGGATCACCTTGGTGATGTCAATGACAAGACGCTCTGCAAAGGTGCGCGAGAAGTCCTCCCTGATCACAACACGGAGCACTGTCACGTGTTCTGCATCCGGTGGCATGGTGTATGCCGGAATGATCCAACCATGGCGCTTCAGCATATCAGAGATTTGGAATTCGTTAAAGTTATTGTGGTCCTTCAAAGTGAAAGCCACTAATGGCACACCTTCATCTTTGGATACAATCTCAAACCGCCCTGTTTTCTCGAGCCCATCCTTAAGCACCATCATGTTGTCTCTACAGTTTTCCATCACATTTCTATATCCCTACAACCCAATTAACAAAGAAATTATCAATTATTTGTAGCATTAAGTTTCAGAAAAATGTTTTATGTGATTAGGACCAACATTATTAGGATTAAGCATCCCTACAACCCAACTAATAACAAATAATGACATTTCTATAAATCTGCATTAAATTATCACTTATGTGACTGTTGGGAGAGCTTATGGAAACAACTTATGACATTTTTATAACTTGTTTTCTGCTTATTTTCATAAGCTCTTTGAGACAGCGTATGAAAACAGCCTTTCGTTTATGTAAAGACAATTTGATCTGATTTTATCTTTTGTTACAGAAATAGCTTATATATATATATAAATATATATATATATATATATATGATAAGCACTTAATTAAGATGTTTGATACTTGTGAGTTTACATGTAGAGCATAAAAAAATTGATTATAAATTAGTTAGTAGAGTTTGTCACTCTCATAGTGCCTTACGTACCTCATAACCCAAACGAATCAGTTGGTAGTACTGAGCAATAACTTGGCTAGAACCTGCATTGAAACAAATCAGTATGATAAAGTAAAAGGTAATAAATAGTAGTAGAGCATAGTGAGAGTGATCCAAGTGTATTCTATTGGTTGTGTCAATTTTATGTTTACCTTTGGAGAAGTTGAGAGTGAAGGTTGGTTGGTCAGCTCCAAGATAGTTAATGTGGAAAATGAGTTCTTCAGGAAGGTCTTCTTTGCTTCTCCAGATAATCCAACCTATACCAGCATAGACTAGACCATATTTGTGTCCACTAACATTAATACTCTTCACAAGTGGTAAACGAAAGTCCCACTCAAGCTCTGGATAAAGAAATGGTGCAATGAATCCACCACTTGCTGCATCCACATGAATTGGAGTGTCCCAACTGCCAAAGGATTTCATATGTCAATTCAAGTCTAAGTTTAAACTTGGTATGCGGAATAAGATCGTTTAAAATAAATTTAATGAATGTATAACAGGAGTTGTTCGATCTCTAATCGATGACTGACTTTGGTATTATAACAGTAGGGAATCCGTATCCTATAAACGAGAGTGAGAGAAGTACCCAGTTTCGGCATTTTTTTCAACTAGGAGATCGTTTAAGCGCTTGACATCTTCGAATTCTCCGTTTAGCGTGGAGCCAAGAATAGCAGCAACACAGATAGTGTTCTCGTCCACCATTTCTGCAGCTTTTTCAGGGTCCATTACATAGTATCCATCACGCAGCTTCACCTCTTTCAGTTCCACCTCGAAGTACCTTGCAAATTTCTCCCAGCAAACCTTCACACAAACACGATTAAACTCGATTAATGACTCATTATAAAAATTGGTGCCATAATTTTCAGAAACAAATATCAATAACAATGATGATGATGCTCTTGTACAATTGGCAGAATAAATCATGTGCTAGACCTGAACATTGGCACCAGTGACAATGTTGGGATTGTCACAAGACTTCCCTTCACTCTTCCTTCTGTTTTGCCACTTCCTCTTGAATGCCAATCCAGCTAACATTATGGCCTCTGATGAGCCAACAGTGCCAACACCAACTGCAGGTTCTGACTCTTCCAGTGGTGCATTGAAAAGATGAGCTATCATATTAACACAACGGTTCTGCATGGTAATGTCATTGGAAGTTCAAAATAGTAGCAAACTCAAAAATATTTTGATGTTTTCAATAACTTGCCATTATAATAGCAGGATTATTATTAGAATACAGGGGAAAAACAAGTACTGAAAAATCATTTGAAGATTTTTGGTATCAAATAAATTTTTCTACGTTGTCACATTTGGAATATTTGAGTATCTCAATTCATCTAACTATTCCACTAATACTATTAATAAGGGTACTTTAATAATGAAGTTTATTTTATCATTGAAACTATTACACTAAATCATTTTGTTGAACAGTTCGCATAATCTTAAATGATGCTTAACATGAGATGAAGGAAGTATCACTAGTAATATAACTTCTAAACCACATGAAGTATTGCATAAAGAAAAAAATATTGAATAATGATAAACATGTAAGTATAAAATTTAAGTCTCGCAAGTATAACACAATTGGTAGCGGCTGTGACGTTGATATGTCGGGGTCTGAGTTTAAATGTGAGATTCTCCACTTTTTCACACTTAAGGTGTGTGAATCTAGTAATTAAACTGCTTGATCAAAATAAAATAAAAATGTAACATAAAGCTAAAGGGATATAAAGAAAAGAAAGAAAAAAACACTTATATTATAGCACGTGATTTTTTAAGATCAACTGCCTTATGAGATTTAATATGAATTTGTCTTTTATTTTTAGCTTTACTCATTTGAATTATGTAGGATAATCCTAAATCACCTAAATAATAATATTATTGCCCCCTAGTTTCTAGCTAGTACAATGCTATAAATTTATTACTATATTGTAGTACGAAGTTATTAATTTATTATGCATGTGTATGGATACAGTTACTACCCAAGACCCACATGCATGCCAACTTGGTGTTCCTCCTTTCAACAACACATGCGATTCATATTGACCTTATTTGTTTGTTGTTAGTATAGATAGAAAAGAGGATGACGTTTACTTTTGTTTACCTCTCATTGGGTAAGAAGATTAATTACTTTATCTTTGTATAGATAGAGGAAGATATATTCTCCTTCACTAAATTAATAGCACAAAATTATTATTATTTTTTGGAGAATTCTCATGCATGTGGGGACTCAGAGAAGATTGGCAATGAGGTGGATAGAGTTGGATTTTTGTCAAATTTTGTTGTATTCTTACTCTTAAAAATTTTGGTTTTTAATTTGTCTTTACACATTCAATTTTCGAAGATAAAAACAAAATTTTGCACAGGAAAAAATATTGAAAACATATTGTTTTTTCTGCGCCTTCTGCTTAAGAATATTTTGAGTTTCATTTATACAATAATCAATCAATCACAATTTTGTCTTGAATGCCTTGTATTAAAAAAATCACATTCATCTTCAAAATATTTGGTCTTGTTGTCAAACATTTTTTAATACAAAGTATTCATACCCCTCACATAAGGTTTAGGCAAAAGTGTGAAATAAGAGAAGCAACTTAACCTAAAATTCTTTCCTAAAAAAAAAAAAAAAAACCTTAAATTCTCACCCATCTTGTGGTCTATTGGGTACTCACTACTCACGGGTTGGTAATAGCCAAGATTGGTTATTGTAAAAAAAATAAAAATTGAAGAGAAGATAATATTATCCATGCCCCTACATCTGTACCCACTAATAATATTCTTTTTTTTTCTTCCACAGCTCACCTTTATGTTTTCAAGATATAACGTAATTTAAAAAATTATGTATGCTTTTTCACAAGTTTATGAAGATTTATTATGAATACTTTGTATTAAAAAATGTTTGACATCAAGACCAATAATAATTAGAACATACCGAGTCACATAAATATAGTAAATTCTTGAAGCAAATGAAATAATTAATTAAACAGTACATTTTTTGAGGGGGTAAATGAACAATACATTCTTTTTTAAATGTGTCTCATAATAATAACGAGGAGTATTTTCATCTAATGTTGAACAAGAAACGTAGACATGATCGTATGATTACATATATGTGAGAATATGGATGATAATGAGAGGGGGAAGTAGAAGAAATGTATATTTATCTTATTTGTGATAAGGGTTGGAAAAGTGTTAAGAAATCTAATTTTCGATTAAGGAATTATGAGAAAAATAAAATGAAAAAACAGATGGTCCAAGAGCTATGCAAACTCAGTCTCGTAAAATTTTGATAGATATACCAGGGGTGTTTTACTTTTAGGTTGAGTGATGAGTTGAATTTGACCAAACTTAATATCAAACCAATCAATTGTCTTTGGCTTGAGTGTTGAACTCGTACTTTTAACACTAAAATTATACCAAGCTAACTCGATCATGGATGAGTAGAATTGAGTTGGATTTGTGGTTCATGCAGAAAAAAAATAACTTTTAAATTAAGAACATGATAGCAAATGTTTGTTTAAAGTATCAAGAGAGGTTAATTTTTCATAGAAAAATGTGTATTTAATATTTTTTTTTTGACAAGAAATGTGTATTTAATATATTAACAAGTATTTGACTTGTATTTTCAAAATGAAATTTCATTTTTTTGATTTCTTAAACAATGTCCTTAGGACATTTGTTAACAAGACCCTTTAAATTACAAAAAGTGTAATTCAATGAACAAACTTGTGGTGGTACTTAATCATTCAAAAAAAATAAAAATCTAGTACTCGAAGAGTAAAACACATATTGAATGCTTAAAAATGCATCCACAATTTGAATTAAATTCAATAGCAAATGCATATCATCTTAAACAAAGGGAAGAGTGTGAATGAAGGAATCATGATGTCTCTCAAATTAGATTTAAAGTTAAGTTTTACAATTAATTAAATCTATCATTGTAAAGGAAAAAATAGATTTAGGGAAAGTGGTTGTGCTATTTTTTGAAGAAAAATAAAATATATGTGTATATTCTATCACTGAATTGGATATGTTCAAAATCCGTTGCCCGAATCAAACACGTTTAAACGGGTTGGACCCCGACTTGATTGGATTTGGGTTAAATTATAAGTTGATTGATTTGAATGACTTGGTTCGTGGATCGACTCATACTCGTACTCATTGTCTCCTAGATATACATTATTTTCCTTTTTTTAGTTAGCCCAACAATATACTCTTAATTATGATTTTACCTTTGATCACATATGATTTTGCAATTTTAGAGTAACATTTTGTAATTTTAATAATTAAAAACGACATGCATGTACGTTAATTATTGAGAGTGCATGAATGTATGACCTGGAGCTCAGTGGTGACAGGATATTCATCCATGTCGACATAGTTTTTGTTAATGGAAGCCATGATGAGTTTGTCACATTCTGGTTCCATCCATGTGGTGACGAATGATGCAAGATTCAGCCTAGGGTTACCATCAAGCATCAACTCATCGTTTATGATCTGATACGCAGCTTCCTTTGGGATCGAATTCTCCCCCATCTTGAACCTACATGCATGCACATTATGCATGCTCCATCAATCATACATTGTACATATAATGTGCCATCAATATATCAATATGTAATGACAACCATATAATGCATAGATATAGCTAGAAATTAAATGACGGTGAAAACTACGTATCAATAACATGATAACAAAAAAAAGTGACGAACCTGGGAAGGGATGTGCGGACATAGCGAGAGGCGAATGTTGAATGGACAGAGGCGTCCATATGGGTTGCAGTTTCTGATAGAACCATCGTGTACGGTGGTTGCCTAGCGCAGATCAGATATGGATGTTTGTTGTTTAGTGAGAGAGTGTTGTGATGAAAGATGTGTGTATGAAAGAAATGTGATTAAGTTATAGTTACTTATGAAAATACTAATCATCACAAAACTTACACAATCCTATTTTCATTCATTTACCGAATTATATGGATTGCACTGTGAATTTGTCTCTATTTAGTATGTTTATTTCTATTATTACTGTTGGATGAATTGTTTTACTTTTAGCAAGTGTCATTCATTGGCTTTTGTCAACAAAAAAAAGTGTCATTAGCTTTTTAAAAATAAATAAAATAATATTTTTTTGTTACAGAGACATCGGATCAAAGTTTCTACCATTATCTAGCAATGACTAATCTCCATTAAAAATCCTATAGGACACACAATATGGGTTCTTTCCTCCCAATAAGATTTTTTTTCATACACAAGTCAGAAATCAAACCACTAACCACATGCTTAACGAGGTCAAGTCCCTTTCCACTTCATCTGAAGGGGCAATCCCTTGCCATTTGGACCAATATGTTGTTTGTATAAATATTTATGACATGTTTACACAATTCCTTCATAAATTATTTTCATTAACATAAGGAATTGTGTGAGTATTCAGAAGAGCTAATGAAAATAATTTATGACATGTTTATAATTTATCTTTGGCTTATTTCAATAGGTTCTATTTATAAATAATGTAACTGTTTCTCACTTTTTCTTTGATTACTCAAAATTGCTTATAAGAATTTATACGATAAGTCATAAATTATTTGAATGTACACAATTCCTTGTCAATAAATCTAAACAAATTGTTTTTATTTTTCGGTAGTAAAATCTGAATCAATTGTTTTTAAGGCATTCTAAATAATAAAGTTATAAATGTAGTGCTAGAAGTTCAGTGTGACTTTGGCAATAAAACCTATGCAGTAATTTTATCATTCAGTTTGAGACTTTTTGATTCTATAATTTATTGTTTTACACAGTTTGAGACATTTGACAGAAACATGTAATTGGAAAGGTAATACACCACTCGCTTTTAGAAGGAGGCACGAAGATGGGTCCCTTTTTTTTTGGCTATTTGCAGATTGCAGGCTGCATCGGGATGGAGCTCGAATACATTCAAACGAGCTCTCACTTCAGTCATAGAATTCAATGTTCAGAACAAAGCATTAGGATGAATACAGAAAAGAAGAAAGGTGGAATGGACCAGAATGCCCCAGAAGTCACTACAACCAATCTTGCGATACAAGTAATTTTGTACATTCTTCACTTTCTGCTGCCAAGGGGTACTGTCAAATATGGCCCCTGATAAAGGGAGAAAAATGATAGTAGTTAGTTCAAACTAGAGGTGATAATTATATAATATCAAATTATAAGTAAGAGTTCTCACCAAAAAGGACCTTGATTAGGATGCGAATATATTTTAGTGTTGATATGGAACTTAAGAAAACAGCTTTCACAGCAAAATCTGGAAGCATACAAAGAAAGGTAAGATGCAAAACTCATTCTGCAAGGCCTTGAAGATCAACGAAGGCTTTCATGTAGACTTAAATTACAAGGTGACTTACAAATGTTTGTTCTGGGCATTTTACACAAGTCGCCATTCAATTTTGGACAGAGACTACCATGCACTGCATATTTGGTGTAAGTTAGCAATCTGGTGAGCCGTGAGACATCCATCTTTCTAATGGTAGACCTTAGCAGTGCACTAGAATGAAGAAAATATATTAGTGACATCAAGTAACATAAAATTTTAGCATCCAATAGGACAAGCATGAACACTGTTTCTTACTCTACGCGCAATATAGCAATAAAATCTGGTGGCATAGACTCCATGAATGAAGATAAGTCCTCAAACAACAGAGATTTCAATTCATGTTTCATATTCTCTTTTTCCTCGATTGACATTCCAGAAGAATATTTGCTGCAACTCACAAGAAAAAAGTTGCATCATATATTTTTTAAACTAGAATTTTTTTTTATTAAGAGCGAAGATCACAAAAGAGAACGAGGTGTCATTCCAAAAAGAACAGTATGCAAACAAAAGACAGCAAAAACGTAACAAGTTTATTCATGCAACAAACTTTTTTCATCCTGCTGCATATATCTGTCAATGAGTTTCAACTTTCAAGCAATAAATCATAGGCTAAAAACCAAAGACATTCAGTCATATACCACAACAAATATGTGCAAGAATTCTGCTCCAACGAATCATGTATGTAGAGGAAGATTATTTGACATCAGAGTAGTAGGATGAATGGTGGCCGCGTTGTGGGCCTCCCATGGAGGGGATTCTGCTATGCTCTAAAAGAGAAAGGACAAGTGGCAGAGAAAAAATAGGTAGAGAATATTCTAGGAGAGAGATACGGTTATATGAAGGAGAGGATGGGCACCGAAAAAAGTATTTGAGAATTAGAAATTAGTTTGGGTGGTTTTGGGCCAAGTAGGGAAGTTTGTTCTCAGAATTTATCCTTTACCATTTAGTTATAGTTCATCATCTTCTCTGAGGAGCAAGTCTCCATTTCCATTGGTATTTCAGTAGTATGAGTATTGATACACAGTTTTATCAGAGTAATCATCACATATTTCTGCTATTATCTATTTTGGGTCCTATCAATGAACCAAATGACATAGGTCTCGGGATATAGTAATGTGTGCTTCGAGTTGATGTTGAACACTTGAACTTGGACAGCCATCCACTTTTTTGTCATTTTGATTTATGACTTGGATTTTGGATTATTTTGAAGTTCATATATAATATATCAATTTATATATCAGTTTATGCAATAATTGTTCACTATTTTGAATTAAAAATGCTAATACTTTTATGTTTCAGAAGTCATTATTGAAAATAAAATGTTAATTTTAGTTGTTGATTATGTATCTTACGATTCATAGCGACATACACTTCATGATTAGAGAAATAGGTCTTCAAATTCACAATTTGAATGTCAATTTGATACCATTGATGTGTAATTGTGTATAAAATATAAAACCAACATAATACATAGACAGATACACCAATTCCGGTGGTTTGTGCTATTTAGTTGCAATTGTCATGCACCAACACATGAAAACCACAATAGAGAACTACAATGACCATAATGAAATTTTGTCAAAATGTAAACTAGAAACATTATATGCATTAATAGACAGTTAAGAAGGAACCTTTCAATAGTTGTTCCAGTGAAAATAATGGGTAAGTATCGAGAATACTTCCCAGCACCAAATCGCTCGCCAAACCACATTGTTTTCTTTGAGTCCTTTAGAACCAAAGCTTCCCATAGCTGACAAAAGTCTTTTCTAAATTCTTCATCCAATTCCCTGTAGACTGCATGATCTAGAAGAACTGCAAAATGGTTCCAAAGAGAAGGGTCAGTGAGGGCCAAAGTTCAACTATTCCACTCTTCTAAGTTTCGATTAGAGTCCAATTAGACTGAAATTGATCTCAAATAAACGAGTACATACCCAAAGAGAAACCATTGCGACCTTCAGGAGAAACTAGTATATTACCAGGATGTGGATCACCATGTATGTAACCATGCACAAATATCATTTCGGCAAACAGCTCAAACAATGATTTTGCTACCTTCAGTAAAAGGTTTAGAATCTATCAGTTAAATCGTTAGTACTACAATAGTAGGCCAAACTGAGTGAGATTTTCAGATTCCATAGCCATCTGATTTTGTACACCAAACATCAACCAATTGCTAATATTCTACCACAAGAAACAATTAATCCAATATAAAGAACGTAAAAGTACAATTTACGAGTTCACCAAAGCTGTGACAAGTTAACCTTATCTGGATCAACCCCAATCTGATTCAGAAAATCCAAGTCATCAATCTGAAATTTATTAAGCATCCTATTAATAGAATGTAACAAAATTTATTATAAAGAAACCTAAAGCAAAGCACAGCTTGAAAAGCAAAATTACTAAAAGCACACTGGAGTAGCATAATATGAAATGGACCACTTGCTTTGTTGAGTACTAATTGCACAAATTAGAGGTTTTTCGCTTGTTCATATACTAAAGAAATATTTTACTGAGAAGTGCACAAGCTTGCGCTATCTAAGCAGAAAACCTTTGCGCTATCTAAGCAGAAAACCATCCAACTTCAATAATAAAGCTTTGTTTCTGCTAAATCCCCACTACAATAAGAAAGAGTAATAATGCAGATATTTCAGAAGTTAAGCGTGTTTATCTTAATATGCCGTCAAGTTTACATTTCAATATACTAGATCCAGATCTCAATATTCGCATTTCCTTTCCGTCCTTCATTCTAATTTTACTCTCAAAGGAAAAAATTATCATTCATATCATGATGACCTTTCTTTGTACAAGTTTGAAGTGAAGGACAAAACTCTAGAATTTCGTCTGAGATACTCTAGGCTCAGCCTTCGTCTCGGCATGTCATCGGCCCAGATGTACCAGCCTAATCTCAGTCCTAGGATCAATTTCTAATCTTAGATTATCTCCTAGAATTAGTTATCAGATTACTTAGTTATTATCATGATTTTCTTCTTGATTTTCTAATATGTTTAGGATTAGGAGTCTGGAATCCAGGGATTAGTGTTAGTACCAGATCATCATCAATCATATTTCACCATAATTATATTTTTTCTTCTCCTTATTCTATCTAAAACCCATAACTTCAACAAAGATTAAGTCCATTCAACTTGTGTCGTCATTGAATAACTCTTCTCATAAGCTGTATGATACTCTGAATAGAATATAAATCTAGAGAATAAAGGCAATTTGGTGCTATAAAGCCCCCTACATGCAGGGTCTAAGGAAGGGTCGGACCCATTATGGATATACGGTAGGCAGCCTAGCCTTGCATTTGCAAGAGGTTGATTCCAAAACTAAAACAGGTGCCATATTCACATCACATGGCAACAACTCCAACCATTGCATCAAGGCTCCTCTTTGTAAATCAGAATAATATAATACCAAAATTGAATGACTGATTTAGAATTTTATCCAAAAACAAAAAAAAAAACTTTGTTTTATTATAATATAAACAAAAGATTCATCTAAGGATCTTGACAATTTTTAGAAGAGTTTATGTCATCTAAAAAAATGGGGATAGTGGAACTGGAAAGTAATATATGGTAATAGATTGAATTGGAAAGAGCGTAAAGAAGACAACATAACCCGTAGTGGCTCATGCTGAACAATTTATCATGTGAAATTTAGAGGTATTATAGTAGCTTCAGATATAATAGAAGTCCTATCTGAAGCTATCTAATAGAAGTCCTCTAATTTAGAAGTCCTATCTTCAGATATAACCCGTAGTGACTCTCTATTTTTTTTTTAACTACAATATAATAGAGTCTTTCCCAGAAATAATCATCTGTTGACATTATAGATCCATCATACCTTGTGTCCTGCATAAAATTGCATGGTTAGGACTTGCCTTGTTGTCAACTCCTGCATGCATTATAATGCAAAGTTTGTAAGTAATATACCAAATATTACTAGCCTTGTCTCTAATATAAGATCCCATTGACAAAACCGCCAAAATTAAAAAAAAAATTATATTGTAGTGGTATTAAATTTGCTAACGATTGATATAACTTTTTCAATTTTACACTTTATAGTATTTAATTTATTATTTACTTATTGGCTACAAAATATAATTAGGGGTATTTTGGTAAAGACGAAATTAATATAGATGAATATTTGATTGGAGCCCTAGAAAACGGGACAAGAATTTTTTTCAAGAAGATCGATATTTAGGGACAGAGGTAGTATGTGGATAGTCAATAGGAGGAATAGAATTAACTCGGTTATCATACCCAGAATACATGAGGAATTCTGACCATTTTGTTGTTTCTGAAATTTTTGGCTGCTCTCTCAGAATTCCTTGCCTCCTGAACAAAATCTGCAGGAAAGTAATCAAGGACTAAAGCTCATTCATGACTAAGTGTGCCTTAAAATGCTAAAATAACTTTTTCCATAGAAAAAAAACTGAATATGTTTAGTTGATTAATGCTTTTAAAAAAATAATGTTTCGTTGATTAATACATTTTAGACTACTTATCCTTAATTCCATGGATAGTTACAAAATTTAAATACTAAACAATAACCAACAGTTGGAACATGAACATATAGCACATTTTTCTGGGAGATCTAATTATAAAGGAAGCAAACAGAAAAATGTGATGACAGAATTATAGAATGCATTTCAGATAGGGAGTAATAGCCAACCGTATTTATGCCTTTTCAAAAAA
>Ga0228710_1004287_pt1 | contig 22547 bp, 13 predicted proteins | sample MedpolnodulmetaG_FD_177995 | JGI IMG/M metagenome (GOLD analysis project Ga0228710, IMG submission 177995) | Root nodule microbial communities from Medicago polymorpha collected in Santa Monica, California, United States - pink nodules | ecosystem: Host-associated > Plants > Roots > Nodule...
AAAAAATTCCTAAAAAAAAAAAAAAAAAGATAAAGCTGAGTGATTCACGTAGACATAGCTATGTTGTTATCCAACAACATGTGACAGTGATCTGAATCAGCACGTAGCAAATGTTTATGTTTCTATTATTACATTCCTTAAACGTCGAAAACAGCGTTTACCTTTGACTCTATGGTACTTGTCTGTACTTTGTGGTTATGGTTATGGTGCCATCCGCAGATTTTGTTGATTTGTCTAACGTGGAATTTGTCTTTTGTACATTTTTTGTTGGATAAACGTCTTTTGTACATTCTAATAAAGTGAGCTTAGAATTTTATATTTGGATATTTGCCTTTGAAATCATATCTTTTTAAAAGTAAATTGCTAGCTTCATTTGCATAATCATGGACCTCATTCTCATTTTCTAACTCCTTAGACAATGGAGTGGCATATCACTTTAAGCATTGGTAGCTCATAGGTATCCTTATTGTGAAGAAATTTAGAAATTCAACATGGTATTTAACTAGAATAGTGATTCACATAAACACTCTCTATTTACTATATTTTAATATTAAAATATTGAAATATAATAATATAAAGTTATTATTGAGTTTCGTTTAAAAAATGTATTTGAAATGTTGAGTCGAAATGATTAAGTGTTTATTAAATATTACTGTTAAAATATTATAAATAAATGATGTGTTTATGTATGATGTACTAAAAAACAAAATTCTCCATTGTTAATGCTCTTAACGTGAACTTCAGTCGTCAGAACATGTCTAATATCTAATGTTATCATCTTACACATTAACTTGTTTACTTATAAAATTAGTTTTTTTTTTTGTTTTTCCTTCTTCATATTCACTCATTTTCTGTCAATATCTAAAAGCAACCGGTTGAGGCATATGTATTTTTTTTTATTGGTATAAAATGATGTTGAAAGTGAGAAAGATTTTGAAATAATGAGACTAAGAAGAACAAAAAGTTCCAAGAATGATAGACTTTGATTTGTGGAAAATCATTATTTTGTTAGCTAGTTGTGGTCTTTCTGTTCATTACCACTTTTTGTAAAATGGGAAAATGATAAAATATTAGTATATCGCATTTCATTTATTTAAGAAAGAATTTGAAAGATGACTTCATGGAGAAGCAATAATTTGTCTAAGGCATGTCGTGAATTTATGATAAGCAATCTCATTGTATCTGATGAGTTCAATTTCCACCATCCAAGTGCGTATTATGGAAAGTGTAAGCCACTTAACACGTAAAAATGGCAATTGGCAAACCAAGAAAGTGAAAGAAAAAGAGCTTCCGTGCAAATTAGATAAAATAATAAGAGTAGTGTTATTTGAACAACTTTTAATTGACAACTTATGGGGACAACCATAATTTACAAAGAAAAAATCAAAAGTTGTCACAAAATGAATGTTCAAATATCATTTCTCAAATAATAAATGCCTCATTCATTTATGTTATCTTCACACCACTATACTCTCCTTCACGATATTACATTAGATAATGAAAATGCCACTACTGGTTAAAAATTAGTAAGCAGTACTCCCAGATTTTAGTAAGTATGCCTCATTCATTTATAATATCATTAATTATTTGTGACAAATGAAAGATTTTTTTATTTTATTACTCCAGATTAGATATTGAAAAGTGTGTTTTGACCAAAAAGAAATTGATGTACAAGTGTTTTTAAATAGTTTTGCTCCATCAATTTTTTTCCGAGGATTGAGAGCGACACATTCTTTAACACATGTCTTTGTATATGATATTTTAAATTTTTTTATTGATTAAAATTCATATGAATCATTACACCGAAAAACATCAAATGGATCACACTAGATTACATGGATTAAATATGAATTTAGTTAGATTCGGATAAATAAGTGTGTTGCAAAGTTTATTATAAAAAGTGTGTTGTAACATTATTCTTCTTTGTTTAAAAGAGTCTAGCAACACCCACACACTTAAATGTTGTAGTGTGGAATATTAGACAAGTTAAACATCACCTTATCAATAGAATATATTTATTTATTTATATATAAAAGTGAAATGAATGTGTAGAAAAAGAAAAGGAATTTGGTTTAAAAGTCGTTTTTATGAAAAATAAAAATGGGGGAGAGGTGATGTGTACGCGTGTCCTGACAAGGTTCGGCTCTTGGCTTTAAAGTACAGTATAGAAGCAACACGCATTCATTTTCATTTTCATTTTCATTTTCATTTTCATTTTCCATTTCCAACCACTCTCTCTCTTTCTTCTTCTTCTTCTTCTTCTTCTTCTTTGCTTTTGTTGGTGAGAGACATAAAGAGATGTACGTTGCTTCTTCCATGCGCAAGTCTTTTAAGGATTCCTTAAAACTTCTCGAAGCTGATATTCAACACGCCAATACTCTGTTAGTTCTTCTTCTTCTTCAAAATTCCTCTTTTTCATTTTCATTTCCATTTCACTACACACTTAGTTAAGGTGCATTCAATTTCATTTTCCTATTTTTCCCTTTAGTTTCGTTAACTTTCTATTTTTGTTGTCAAATCATTTATGGGTTTTTACTGCATACTAAATATCATCATTTTTATGTTCAATTCTTGTTTTTTATTTCTTCTCATTCAATTCCAAGCTTTCTTCATTTTTTTTCTCAAGTTTTGTTATGCCTTTAAAGAAGAATGCTACAGTCCCAAGTTCTAACTACTGTCCTTTTGTAAATTTTGTTGAATTACAATCATTTTTATGAATGTGTTTGGATTGAGGGTTTAGAGGGGAAGGGAGGGGAGGGCTCACTTTTATTTTTTAAATTACAAACAATGTAAAATGTTTTTTTTAAAAATAAATTAAGTGTTTTTGAAGTATTATATGATCATTTATCAGGGTTAATTCAATTTTCTAAAAATTATTTTATAATGTCCATAATTTAAAAATAAAATAAAATAAGCCCTCCCCCTTCCTCACTTAGTAGTGTGTGTGTATTCAGCATACTAATTTAGTTATTGCTTCGTCACGCTGTTTGTGTGTGTAGGGCATCAGATTTCCCTAGGGAGTATGATGGTGCATGTCTTCAGATGAGAATGTCATACAGTCCAGCTGCAACCTTGTTTCTCTTTTTTGTTCAATGGACTGATTGCCATCTTGCTGGAGCTCTTGGATTGTTAAGAATCCTCATTTACAAGGTAAGCTAACTGTACTGATTTTTGGACTTGGCTATTGAAATGAGAAACTTGGATAAGGTGAACTAATTTGGTACGTGGTGTAGGTGTATGTGGATGGAACAACCACCATGTCTACCCATGAAAGAAAAGCAAGTATAAGGGAATTCTATGGTATATATTTCCTTCTGTGTTACTCTTCGTCTTAGCATTAAGGATGTTTGCATTTTATTTTTTGTTTGCTCATGAAAATCTTGAATTTCTGCTTTGATCAGCTGTCATTTATCCCTCTTTATTGCAACTTGAGAAAGGTGTCACTGACTCTGAAGATAAAAGGCAAAAGGCCGTATGCATGGAGAGGTATCGTAGAAGAGATGATGACTGTTGGCAATCTTCTGACATAGATATTGAAAGAGACGATGAATGTGGGATATGCATGGAGATGAATAGTAAAATTGTGTTGCCTAACTGTAATCATGCTATGTGCCTCAAGTGTTACCGAGAATGGTACTCACTGCCCCTTCTCTTTCTCTATCTGTGTGCATGTGTGTGTGTGAGAGAGAGATTCCCTACTCTTTCACAGTCATGACTCGTAGATGTCAAGAAGCAAAATGGTTCGAGGTTGTTGATTTGTCTGTACTATGTGTTAGATTGTCTTTATTAGTTTTTGCTGATTTCATACATTATTGGTGCGGTCACTACTAAGTGACTACACTGTTTCAGTGAGAGTGAGCCTGCATGGGTTTCCTTAGGTTTTGGGTTTGTTCAGTTTGTTTGCGTAATATTTGTTAACAACCTTGCAAACTAAAATGTCTATTGCCATGCTAGAGGATGTAAGTAGTGGAAATCACGAGTCTAACTTAAGTGAACAGGTTTTGGAATCACGTGCTTGATTTCAGGTTCAATTTATTGTTTTGTTTTTTTATTAAGAAAAAAAAGGTTCAGTTTCACAAATAGGCACTATTTATTAATTTTTGGAAATACTACAGGCACTATTTATATGAAGGTATGGGTTTTAATTTTCCTTATTGCTACCTGGAAGTGAATTTGCAATAAAAAAGAACAAAAATAGTAGTATTAGGGTTTGGAAGAATCAATGACAAGACATTGGTTTGGAACTTCAAACTGATTTGGCTGGCAAACATATGTAGTTGCTAGAAGGATGCATTTGTATTACTCATGGATGCCCTTTGGCTGATTAATACTTGAGCGGTTATATATTATGATTGTAGCACTTGAGTCTTTTTTGACTTGATGAAGTCGTTTAGGCTTGAAGTATTGATTAAATTTTCCTTTGTCTAGATTTGTTGATGTGTTTCCATTCCCTGCATATTCAGATGCTTTGAATGACAGAGTTTAGTAATAATCATTGCTCTTTTCCTGTTTATACAGTCTTCTATACTTATAGTGCCAACATCAAGAACAAGAGTCTGCTTAACTTATAAAATGAAACATCTTTTGATTAGTGAGAGATTATTTTATTACTGTAGTGGCTAAAAAGAATTTTTTTTGTGGATGCTTTGTGTGGAATTCTTTTCTTATGGATTTATTTGTGCTCAAATGCTTTAATTGGAAGTGAATGAGAATGGGAACATTAGCCTTTGAAGTTTTATCAGATTATTATATAATTGGTTGAAGGGGTTGATCACACACCTTCTATTAGGAGAATGGTTGCGACATATTATTTTCTATTGATGGGAAAAAACAAAGTGGTCTTGGCTACTTGATTGTGGTTATCATTATTTCGTTTGGGTCATACATTCTGATGGAATGGAGACTTGTTGTTTCCAGGTTTTTATGAACCCAAGTCTGCCCAGTTGTAGAATCGCCTAATCTTCCTATCAGGTAGTAGGATGAGGCTTGTAGGGGCATTTACAATTACAAATAAGCTAAGAATGAATGATCACCACAAGGACTCAAACCCAAGATATTTTGGTCTACGCCATTTGGGCAAACCCTAATTGGTGTCTGATTCCTGATTTAAACCGGGACTGTCGTATAAATCTGCATAGTTTTGATGCACATTTTGGGTCTGGAGGGAATTATTCCGCTGAATGAAGAGGAATGTTGGATTTGTTTCTCCATGACCTAGTTAGATGTTTGAGTCATTAGATTAGCCTCTTGCTAAATCAAGGTAAGACTGCACACTAATAGCAAGAGATTTGTAGTACTTGTTTTTTCTTTATTATCCCAGGATATGAAATTTAAGCAGATGTCTTGTGCCTCTCAGCATGTTTTTTTGGCTCAGTTGAAGGTTAAGTGATTTGGTGTGTTTTGCAGGCGAACGAGATCCCAGTCGTGCCCATTTTGCCGTGACAGTCTGAAGAGAGTGAACTCAGGGGATCTCTGGGTATACACTGATAGAAGGGATGTGGTTGATATGGCAACAGTGACAAGGGAGAATCTCAGAAGGCTTTTCATGTACATAGATAAGTTGCCTTTGATTGTTCCAGACTCCATCTTTGACGCGTATGACTCTCACATAAGGTAAGTGATTGCAGCAGACAGATTTTAATGGATGCTGTTGTCTTGGGTGGATAGTTATTAGTCGTTACTCGCTTTCAATGCAAATATAAATTCTGAACCTGATTCAGTAAGTTTAGTTTATGTTATATTTGTAGAGTTGCAGTTCTTGCTTCCCACTTCTACCAAAAGTATCCAACCCTTTGTTATTGCGGGTTGGTGGTGAAGTTGAGATGGTAAATTTGTATCTAGCTAGCTCATATGTATATCCCTGTATAGATTGAATTGCTTAACAAGAGATTTGCTATGGTCCTGTTGAGTTACTTGGATTGTATCTTTGGATTTAACTGTGTATGGAAATGTAAATTGTTTTCCAATTCGGCCTATATATATAATGTTTTAATCATTAATATTAGAAGTGTTGTTCTGGGAAGATCAAATGAGCTCTTGCCAAAATTCAATAAGGCTCTCTTGACCGGTTATTGTTTCGGGGTTTTCCATTTTCGTTGCAAGCATTTTCTTGTTGGTTAATTGTTTTTTATGTGACATTTGCCTTAATGTTGAATTCCTTCGTGTTATGGTTTCATCAGTTGGATAAGTTTGTTAAAAAGAGCAAGCTATTTTTCCAATAATTGTTGTTATTGTTGTTGTTCGACATGTGCTATGAGGTAGATTTAGAGAGTGAATATTATTTCTCTAAATGAAAGAGTTCTATTGTTGTTGGTCCATAGCAGCTTTAGGAGAACCAATTTGGTTTTGTGAGAATCTGTTGCAAAGAGTTTTTAGGATCCAATATGGTTTTGTGAAAATATGTTGGAAGTTATTGAATTAGAAATAAAAAAAAAAACATATTACTTGATGAGCACCATATTTGTTTTATTTGGTAAAGTATGCTTTTCGTCTGAAATACGAGGCTGATATAGTTTTTGAGGTAAAAAGTATGCTTTTCGTCTGAAATACGAGGCTGCTATAGTTTTTGAGGTAAAAATTTAGTACAATGAATATGGTTCATATTTGGCTTAAAGCATATTTTTTTTTTTTTGAGGGGTGGCTCAAAGCATATTAAAATGTGGTATACGTTCTCGATTAATTAAAGTTTTTTATAAAAAGGAAAAAGATACCAAGTTGTGGTAGTGGTTAGTTGAGCTCAATTCATCGGTTCATGTGACATTTCACCAAGATGATTTGATAGCATTAACAACTGCATCTCCTTCTGTCTTCCTACCCATACATACAATTTATTGAGAAATCTCATTTGTACGACCACTTTATTACAACTTTTTTACAACTTTCTCTTTCATACTTACATTATAATTTTTATTCTCTCTCTTCTTTTCTCTCTCTCTATTGTTTTGGACCAATGAGAAGAGAGAAAATAAAAGTTGTCATCAAAGTTGTCTTAAATGGTTGTATATATATCTCTTCAATTTATTTGCCTACATGTATATTCAGATGTGGGACTTATTTAGTCTGCATATTTGTTTAAAAGCTTGCACAAGGTAATTAGCTTGTTTTTCCTCCTTTGTTTTTATTATAACTCTCGTTAATTGATAATCAAATTAGTTGTAACTTATATAAAAAATAGTACATAATTATTAGAAGACACTTGTAATAAATTACATATCATATTTTTTTTATACAAAATAACAATTATATATATCGAGTTGGTTTATGAACCAAACGAATCGAATCATACTTAACTCAAGTTTAATTCGTTTGTTTATCGAACTTAATTTTCAACTCAAGTTCGACTCATTTGATTCATGAACCAAGTCCAACGATTCAATTGTCGAATCGAGTCTCGAACTATTTTCGAGTTTGTTCGGTTCATTGTCAGCCCTAGTTAAGCACCTTGTAAGTGGCGCAATTCTACTGGCTCATATTGAGCTTATATTACATTATATATTCTTAGAGTAAACTATAGAAGTAAGGAAGTTAAGTGTTTTCATTTACGTATGACATCAATCAATTTAAATTGAAACTATTATGATCTCAAATTAACACAAACTAAACATGATTACAAACTAAAATTAAAATAAAATAAAGTCCATCATAATTTATTAAATATAGATATTCTTCATGTTTTTAATTGGTCTTCATCATTTTGAATAATGTCGTCTTAAGAATTTATTTGGAGTTGCCCCATTAAACTGTTATTATTTTTTGGTGCAACTCCACGTAACATAGTGAATAATCTTCCTATTATTTAAGGTAGAACTACAATAAGCAGTAAGTTTAAAGAGAATTCAAACCTTCTCGTTCATATTCTTAGATGCTAAATTATTTACTTTGTTTTAAGTCATTGAATACTTTCATTTTTTTCTCTCATTAAAAGGTAAATGGTGCCTCCACTACAAACTACGAAATTTTAATTATGAAGAATAAAGTGTACAACAATATGAGAGATAAATGATTTCATTATTTGATTATATATATAGGTAAGTATATATTATCTGAAAAGTGGTATTTGATGATGTATGAGGTTCTTCCTACTAATTGAAATCTGTCAAGATAAGATTAAAAAAATTTGATAATGTTGCTGCCCAGGATCGAACTGGAGACCTTTAGTGTGTAAGACTAACGTGATAACCACTACACCACAGCAACTATTGCGGTATGATCGTGGCAGAAAAGTATATGTTCTTATTATTCTTTTTATTGAAAGAATGGTTTTCATTCTACCGTTTATATTCATTTTTGTGTCCTCGTGAGCTTAACTCAGCTTCTAAGGACAATACATAACATATACAATGTTTGTGGTTACTTCAAGGATCAATTTTTTTCCAAGTATTCGAATGGATAAAAATCTATTTTAAAAAAGTGAAGTGTTTGGATTCAAGCTAACTCTATATATACTATACAATGTTCTTATCAAAGCTAAACTCACGAGTATTAGTTATTGGTCGAAGAAAATTATTAACGGTTTTTTTTTTTTTTTTTATAAATTTTTGATTTTGATTAAAACTAAAATTATAAATTTTTGTTGCTTTCACGTTTTAACAAATTAAAGTAATCATGATAATTTATTTCAATGATACCAACAATATAACAAACTGAAGGTTGTAGTTAAGTATCTTCCACGATCATTTGGGGAGGAGATAGTGGTGAAACCAAAGGTTGCTGATCCCAAAACAGTACCGGAGGTAAATTCACGTTTCATACCTACTTACAGATCAAAAGAAGAGGACCTAGAATGGGCAAAAGCTGATCTGGTAGCCTCGGTAATTACAGGGGACTCCACGCTGGCCTTACAACAAAGAATTGAGGACGCGGGGTTTCTTTCTGTAGTTGTTGCTCCTTTGGCCGGTGATAAAGTATTTTTACATAGCACCGGTGGGGAGGACATTTGAGAAGTATTTAATGAAGCCATTCATTTTTTTGGAATGCTATTTAATAGTGTACATAAGTGGTCGGCAACGGATGTCAAGTATGAACGTGGGGCCTGGCTACAAGTGTATGGTATTCCTGCTCACGCTTGGAATGATGATTTTTTCAGGCTTTGTGTAATGAATAGTGGCAGATTTATTCGTGTCGATGATTGTACTTTGGAAAAGGCTCGGTTGGATTTTGCACGTATTTTGATTTCTACACCAAATATAGAAATTGTGAATACGACTGCAGAACTTTCTATAGACGGCTGTGTGTACGTAATTAAGTTGGTGGAGGAATGGGGAGGATGCTTTCTTGACAGAGGTGGAGCCAGAGACTATACCGGAAATGTTACCGCATTTTAATAATGTTCCCGGATTGGAGGAGGTTTAAGGGGAGTGGGAGTTAGATGACTTGGTGGAAGATTTGCATAAAGAATGGAGTCAACACGAAAGTAAGAAGAACGAGAAACATAATTTGGTGGAAGAGAGTTCAGCGGTGTCTAAGCAAGAAAACAGTAAAAATGAGCAGACTATATTTACTTCGGTCTTGGAACCAGTATTATGTCCGGTTGATAGTAACGAAGCAACATCGCAACAAGGTTCAAAAATTAAGTCGTCGGTTTCTTCTCACTAGACAAACCACTCTGGTCCGTGGAGCCTTGACTGGTTATCGCAAGTACCCGTCCATGAAGGTGGAAAAGTATTCACGGCTGGGACATCTGCTGGTGCCGCTCAGCCTTCTATTTCAAAGGAAATAATTGAACAACCTTTGGTATCGAAGCAGTCATTAAAGAAGAGAACATCAGGTAGTTTCAAGCATTTGATGGGTTTTATGAAGAGAGTTGCAAGGATGCCTTCAGCTGATCGTAAAGAAATATTGAACGTGTTGAAAAAGCAAGATCGTAAACGGAAGTCAAGCAAGGTTTTCCAAACTTCTAAGGGCAAGGCAGCCAACGTTTCTACTTCAGAATCTTCTAAAAATTCTTCTTCAACGGTTAATAATGACTGGGTAAATTGGGTTTTGGCTCATGGTAATCCAGAGGGGGTGGCGAAGGATGTTAAAGATATAGGAAAGGTTATAGGAGTGAGTTTTAAGGGTGATCCCAATAATAGTTTTAACTTACTGACGCGGGCGGGGAGAAGAGAGTGGCGGGCAGCAGGGGGTACTAAAGTTACTGGTGAGGGAGTAGGAGGTCTTTTGAGTGAAGGTGACGGGTGTTGAAGGTGTAGGTGAGGTGGGAGATGGGGGAGGTGTGTGGGATCAATGAAGGTTATTTCTTATAATGTGCGGGGGTTAGGTGGTGGTGAGAAGAGGGTGGAGGTTCGACGATTAGTTCAGGAGAAGAATCCCTTCGTGTTATGCATCCAGGAATCGAAGATGAGTTTTGTCGACGATTTCTTGATTAAATCCATTTGGGGACTTACACCTTGTGGCTATTCTTATCAACCGTCTAGCGGGGCGTCTGGTGGCTTAATTACGGTGTGGGATAGTTCTCTTATCGATGTCTGGTCTTCCACGAGTTTTGGTCATGTCCTGGTTATTACTGGTAGGATTATTGTCACAAGGGAGGATATTGTTATTATTAATGTGTATGCGCCTTGTGAAACGGAGGCTAAAAAGAATCTATGGGAGCGGCTGGTTCCTTTCATTACTAGCAACACTAATTTATGTTTGTGTTTATGTGGGGACTTTAATTCGATTCGTGACATTGAGGAAAGAAAAGGAAGGAGCACGGTGTTCAAACAGGTGGATACATACATTTTTAATAAATTCATTCCTGATAGCTTTCTGATTGATTTGCCTATATGTGGTCGATTATTTACTTGGTATCGCGGTGATGGTGTATCGATGAGTAGACTGGATCGGTTTTTGTTGTCTGAAAAGTGGTGTGCGGTGTGGCCTAACAGTATTCAGGTTGCTTATCAACGGGGTCTCTCCGACCACGTTCCTTTGATGCTACATATTGATGAAGCCAATTGGGGACCTCGCCCGTTGAGGATGCTCAAATGTTGGTCAGATTATCCGGGATATGCTAATTTTGTTCGTGAACAATGGACTTCCTTTCAAGTGCAAGGGTGGGGCGGTTATGTGTTGCGCCAAAAGCTTAAAATGATAAAAAATAGTTTAAAAGAGTGGCATAGACAACATTCACAGAACTTGGAAGGAAAGATGTCGAAGGTAAAAGACCGCATTTCTTATTTTGACTCTAAAGGAGAGGTGGCGCCTCTCAGTGATGTTGAGATGGAGGAGCTCCATGATTTGTCGGCTAATTTTCATCCCATGGCTCGGATATCTAATAGTATTAATTGGCAGAAGGCTAGATTGAACTGGTTACAAGAAGGTGACGTGAATTCTAAATTTTTCCACGATGTTATGTCTAATCTGTTGGAACAAAATACGTTTAACAAACATTACCCTTAGAGTGGGGGAGTTTGGTAGAACAAAAATGTTTAACATATGTCACTCTTTAGGTTTTGATGATAATAAGGAATTAAAAATTGTCAATTGGATATGCTAATATTTTTGTATCTTTAAAAGGTTCTGGAAGAACAAAAGAATCAGCAAAAAGGAAGCTTGAAGCATCTGAAGAACAGTGCTCCTGAAGTTCAAAGTGCTCCTGAAGTGATGACGTCATCAGAAGCAAGTTCATCAAAAGCGCCTCATCAAAAGCAACCTCACCAGAAGCTGAAGAACTTAAAGCTTCAAGAGCTGGAATCTCTTTTAATCTTGCCTAAGAGTTGCTAAAGACGTAAAGGAGTGCAACAACGGTCTTAAGATGAAAATTGAAAGCTCAATATGCTTTTTCTCTCAAGAGCGTTGAAAAAGGACAATTGTACGAAGTGTACAACCACCTTCTCCACTACTTTGGCCGTGCTTTGCAACAAGACAAGGATAACAGCTCTGCCTGCAGAAATGTTCCCTCATACAAGGAATGAATTTGAAATTGATCCTTCATAGGACAATACCCATATCAGGCAAAAGATCATTGGTGATCAACAAGCTTCAAACGACTCTTTTATGCATGTGTGCTGGCTGTTCTCCAACGTCTCTTTCACACCACTATATAAAGGAGTGAAGGTTTTCAAGTTGAGTAGAACAACATAAATATACAGACAAGAAAGCAATACACACGCATTCAAAAGCTAGACTCTCTAAACATTTCAAAGTTCATACTATGTTTTGTTTGCATTTCAAAGTTACTTAGAATTTCTTAAGAATAGTCCACATTTTAGAAATTCTATAGTCTCAAGAGTCTGTAATTGATTTGTATTGAGAACACCACTGATTGTATATCAAGTGTTCAAACTCAAACAATTTTCTGTCAAAATCTGTTTGTTTGTAAGTCTCTTGTAGTTGTACTAGAGCATAGGAAAGTCTCTTGCTTGTGTGCTTGAGCATAGGAAATCTCTTGCTTGTGTGCTTGAGTACTTGTAATTTGAGATTACATTGTTAGTGAAATCTCCTTGGAAGTGCAAGGGGGACATGACTACTTCCGGTTTGTGGAAGGAACCTGTATAATTGCTTTGTGTCTTTCTTCTCTCTCTCTTACTCTGTTTTTATCCGCTGCATATTTAGTCTCTGTTCACTACTTCAGAAGCTACTAGTCTGTTGCTTTTGAACTGTGACATCAGTAGGAGAAACGAAGAAATAGCTAACACAATTCAACCCCCCTTCTTGTGTTTTTCTCACCTTCATAATCATCGTCGCTGTAACACTATTAACTTGGTAAACGTTGATGGAGTTGGTGTTGAAGGAGTTCAGAACATTTGTATGGCAGTCTTTAACCATTTTTCTAGCAACTTTAAATCAAGAGGTGGTGATAGGCCGAGTGTGGGCAGCATCCCTTTCCACAAATTATCTTTCAGTGAGGGGGGCAACTTAACTAAACCGTTCTCGATGGAAGAAGTGAAACAAGCTGTGTGAGACTGCGATAGTTTCAAAAGTCCAGGTCCGGATGGCATCAATTTTGGATTTTTAAAAGAGTTTTGGGACTTGATAAAGGATGATTTCATGCGGTTTATGGTGGAATTTCATCGTAACGGAAAACTGACGAAAGGTGTTAACTCTACATTTATAGCTTTGATTCCAAAGGTAAATAGTCCGCAAAGGCTTAATGACTTCCGTCCTATATCTCTAGTGGGTTGTATATATAAGGTGCTAGCGAAGGTTCTAGCTAATCGACTTCGAGGTGTTATGGGCAGTGTCATTTCAGATTCCCAATCAGCTTTTGTGAAAGCAAAGCAAATTTTAGATGGTATTTTGATTGCCAATGAGGTAGTTGATGAAGCAAAACGTTTGGATAAGGAAGTGTTACTATTCAAAGTTGACTTCGAAAAAGCTTATGATTCGGTCGACTTACTTTATCTAGATACAATGATGGCGCAGATGAATTTTCCAACTCTTTGGCGTAAGTGGATATCAGAATGTGTGGGTACTACGATGGCTTCAGTCCTTGTAAATGGTAGTCCGACTGAAGAGTTTCACTTGGAGAGGGGCCTTCGACAAGGGGACCCTCTTCCCCCGTTTCTCTTCTTGTTAGCTGCAGAGGGGTTTAATGTCTTGATGAACTCTCTGGTGACGGCGGATTTGTTCAATGGCTACGATGTGGGAAGCATGGGTGAGGTTAAATTAACTCACTTATAGTTTGCAGATGACACTCTAATAATTGGCGAAAAGAGTTGGTTGAATGTCAGATCTATGTGGGCGGTGTTATTATTATTTGAGGAGATTTCAGGCTTAAAGGTGAATTTCAATAAAAGTATGCTGACAGGTGTTAACATATCTAATACTTGGTTAGAGGAGGCGGCGTTAGTGATGCATTGTAGAAGGGGTTTCATTCCTTTTGTTTATCTGGGGTTACCTATTGGTGGAGATTCGCGAAAATTGAGTTTTTGGAAACCAGTGGTTGACAGTATTATGGCTCGCCTGGCCTTGTGGAATAATAAATTTTTGTCTTATGGTGGTCGTTTGATATTACTGAAATTTGTCATGTCTTCGCTCCCGGTTTACTTTCTTTCCTTCTTTAGGGCTCCCACAGGTATAATCTCTTCTATATAATCTATTTTTAAAAGATTTTTTTGGGGTGGTGGTGAGGACAATAGAAAAATTGCTTGGATAAAATGGGATTCTATTTGTGTCCCAAAGGAGGATGGAAGGTTGAGGGTTAGGAGGTTGGGTGCTTTCAATCTATCTTTGTTAGGGAAATGGTGTTGGAAGATGTTGTTAGATAAGAAGGGCCTTTGGTACAAAGTTTTAAAGGCCTGATATGGTGAGGTAGGGGGGCGGCTGCAAGAGGGTGGGAGAAGTGGGTCCTCGTGGTGGAGTAACCTGTGTCATATCCGTAGTGGGGTGGGCGAGGGAGTGGGTAACTGGTTTGATGAGAACACTCGCCGTGTAGTTGGTGACGGACATAATACTTTATTCTGGTTTGGTAACTGGGTTGGGGAAAGGCCTTTATGCCTTCAATTCCCCCGGCTCTTTAATCTTGCAGTGAATAGGGAGTGTTCGGTGGAGGAGATGGCGAGATGAGGTTGGGAGGACGGAGGGAGGGCGTGGAGACGACGCCTATTAGAATGGGAGGAGGAGAATGTGAGGGAGTACACTTTATTATTACATAACATTGTTTTGCAGGATAATGTTTCTGATACTTGGAGATGACGTTTAGATCCTGTTCATGGATATACAGTCCGTGAAGCATACCGTCTGTTCACTTCCAACGAGCAAGTAGATAGAAGTATGGTCACTGATGTTTGGCACAGATACATTCCGACAAAAGTGTCCCTGCTAGTGCGGCGCTTGCTTCGCAACCGTCTTCCCACGAAGGATAATTTGTTGCGGCGAAGAGTTGTTCAGGCTGAGGATACTGTGAGTGCCTATGGCTGCGGTGAATCCGAGTCAGCTAATCATCTATTTTTAGAGTGTGACGTGCCCAATACGGTTTGGTTACAAGTCCGTCATTGAATAGGTATATCGACGGTATTTCCTTGTCAGGTGAGGGAGCATCATTCCCAATTCACGTTATTAGCGGGTATTCCTCGAAGCTCTTAGTGTGTCTTCAAAGTTATTTGATTTGCTTGTGTTTGGGTGTTTTGGAAGGACCATAATGACTGTGTCTTCAAAAATACGGGTTCACATTCTTCCGTCCTCATAAAGAAAATCAAATTGCATTCTTTTTTGTGGCTGAAAGCTAAATGGCCGTCATTTCATATATGTTATCATGATTGGTGGCAGCACCCGCTTTGTATGGGTGTCCGCTTGTAATTATACTACATCCTGGTGTAGACTTTTGAGCGTTGTTTTTCCTTAGTACACCTTGTGTGCGGAATTGCAATGTCTTTGTTAATATATATCATTTTGATTTGTTCAAAAAAAACCAATACATAATCTAAACTCTTGTTTTAAATGATACCAACAAATATCTTTATTATAGAAAAAGTTGTTTAGGAGTATATTTGAGATACTGAAAAAGAAAAAGTAAGTATAAATATACTCATATAATTTGTTACACTTTTTTGATGATAAATGAAAGAAATCAGACATATATATATTCATATCGTGTTTGTTACATTTTTTTAATATTTAAATTTATTATTATTTATTTATTACATATTTTATTTGTATTCAAAATTAAGGGCATTTTATGAAAAAGAAAGAGTCAATCCAAAAGAATTGAAAGAGGTTGTTTTTTTATACATATGAGTGCAACACATCTAAGCAATTGCAATTACAAAATACATCCAAAAAATAGAAAATATTAGGTAATTAACCTAAAATAAATAAATAAAAACTTTGATTTTAGCCAGAGGCAAAAGCTAGTAAAATCGTTTTTGAAAAGAAGAATGAATCACGCTTAACTGATTGCCAAACGTCTTTTCTCCGATCGACTTCGACCACTCTTTCTCCGGCAGCGGCGTCACGTGCCTTTTCCCGATTCCAAACCATTTCGTATCAAAACCAGAAATTGTTATTGCGCCAATATTGTTGAGTGGATTCTCTAGTGAGATTCTTCTTAAAGTTTCACTCTTTTTGCTTAGAAAATGCCTGAGGTTAGGATCATTGCCAAGAATTTCATGGACATGGTGGCTTCAATGCCTGCCGTCAAACTTGATAAACTCTACCAGAATGGATTCATCTGCGAAGCTATTCTCAGGTTATTATTCTCTTTTCTCTCATTTCTCAATGCCTACCATCAAGGCCGTGTTTCGTTAAACAACTTAATTAAGCACTTATAGCATATCCATTTATCATATAAGCTATTTCTATTATAAAACTTATTCGGAAGTAAATTGTATTTCTTCTTATGTGTTGAACATGCTTCGTGGTTTTAATGCATACAAATCATAAAATGATAGGTCTCTTCCGCCTCTTGCAAAGAAATATGTGTTACAGTTATTGCATATTGATGGACCTGTGCCGGCTAAATTATTGGCGGAATGGGTGCTTCCAGATGGACTTTCAAAGCACAAAGTTGCCATTGATAGATTGGTTCAATTGGGAGTTTTTGTCGAAGACAGGTACTTGACATCAATTCTCTCTTCAAAATTTTCATTTTTTTGTGTCTTTTATGAATATAAAAAGTAGACAATTTATGCCTCTGAAATGGTTCAAACTGATTCATTTTGTTTCAAATGAAAATTGGCCAAATGCTAGCCTATACTATGGAGTTTGGACACATATTCTGCACCTTGTAATGTGTTGAAGGACCTTTTTGTGATAAAAACTTGTTTTATTTGTTGCATGTGGTAATTCAATGAAATTATATGTATTCCTGATTTTTGCTAAAACTCTTCACTTTCTTCTTTGTTTCTCTTGGAACACCTATCTGTGTAGATTTATCAATAACTTTATAGCATGACAGTCCGTTCTTGAATTTTCTTAAAGTTTATGAGGAACAGGATTTGATGTCACTATTTGGTTCATTTTTTCCTTTTGATTATGTATATTATTCTCCACATCTGTGTGTCTTTTGTTCAAGCTTTGAAAGATCATAGTAGTGAAACATTGCCATTATCACTTTTGACCCTTGTTTTATCCCAGTTTAGTATTTTTTTTCTCCTTCTTGCAGGAAGAAGAACGAAAAAACTTACCAAGTTAATTCAACATATCAGAGAAGTCTCCAGAAACTTTTAGTACATGGGTGAGTAGTACATCACTTTGTCTTCTTTTTCTTTTCATGGTAATATTCATGTTCCCTTGTTGCTATTAAGGTACATAAAATCGTTAATATGAGTATTTCGATAAAACCCTTCCATATCACGTATTATGAGTTAACAAACCTATATAGTCGATGGGTGGTTACTCCATGAAATTATAGGACCAAAATGCTGTTTAATAGTCATTCCCGAATTCAAAATTCATATGAGAAAAATCACTATAATGCGATTATTAAAATGTAGACTGCTGTCATAGTACAACTTAAATGTATGCTTTAGCTGGTAACACGTCCTTGTGGTTAAATATGGCAGTGGAACTTTGCCGAGGGAATCAATGCCTTCTAATATTACTGTGAGGCTCCCAACCTTAGAGGATCTTGAGACTTATGCTCTGGAACAATGGGAGGTGAAGTGTCTTATCTTTCGATTCCGCTTTTTGTTTAATCTGTACATCTATTTAGCAATTTTATTCCTAATATTATTTATTATATAAACCTCTTTAATTATTTGTCTCAATTAATATGCGATGTGTTGTTTAAATTTTGACTAAAGTAAAGCCTAAATCTTCGATGACTTTGTTTTGTGGTAAACCAGTGTTTCTTGTTGCAACTTATAAGCCCAAGTCATGTTGACAAGACCTTAAACATAAGCTCTTCTTTGATGAAAGTTTTCCAGCGGCGTCTCCTGAGTCAGAGGTTCTGTTTACTAGGCAGTGATACTTCTCATTTATAACAGTTGTTTGCACTATGTTCATATAGCTGGTTTTTGTAAACTGCATCTCATATTTGATATAATTTTTTATGTACTGATACAGAGACAGAGAAGCTCCAAAATTAACTGAAAGTGGTTTCCAGTTTTTGGTATGCATCAAATGATTTATAAGCCACTTGAACTTAATGTAATGCATTTTTCTAAATTTAGAATTGTTCGTTATGAATTACAGCTGATGGATACAAATGCACAGCTTTGGTACATCATCAGAGAATATATCACTAATTCTGAGGTAGCCGTAACAGTTATCTGTCTCTACATGTTTTTGCTATTTGTTTTCTGCATGCTCTTCATCGTCTACTTTTGGTGTAGGAGAGAGGTGTTGATGCAGGTGACTTGATATCATTCATGCTGGAGCTTAGTTTTCATGTCATTGGGGAGGTTAGACATTCTTGTACCTTGCTGAGAATCTGTTGCACATGAAATTATTATGTTCTACATTGTCGTAAATTTTACTTAGTTGTCTTATTTCCCTTTTGTAACTGCAATTTAATGTGACTTTGACACTTGATTTTTTTTTTTCTTCCAATGATTAGGCATATAATATAAACACATTGACCGAATTTCAGAGGAACATAATTAAGGACCTTGCAGACCTTGGGCTGGTCAAACTTCAACAGGTTGGTTATATTAATTTGTGTGCTTATATTTGTAGATAATGTGACGAGATGCTGAATGATTTAACTTGGTGTATTTATTCAGCATTTTTGTCTCACTTAATTCTTTTTTTTTTTTATAACTTTATAGGGAAGGAAAGAAAGTTGGTTTATACCAACAAAATTAGCAACAAATCTTTCGGTGAGCATGACCGAATCATCATCAAGAAAGGAGGTTTGTTGTCCGTTTCACAATTGATTTGTTTTAATTTTAATAGAAAGTTTAGACGTGGCCTTGTTTCTGCATGTGATTTTGTTTAGGGAAACTCCTTAGCTATGAAGCACAGACACCTCTAGGATTAGGCGTGTCATGGTGTCCGACACTTGTACGACACGTGTCGGATCAACACACACCGGTGTCACAAAAGTTTGTTTTTTTCCTTTGCTTCGACACTCCTTGGGTCGGTGTCCTACACCTATATGACACTTATACAACACGTGTCGGACAACTCGGACAAGTGTCCCATTTTTTTTTCCCTTGCTTCGGCACACCTTGGACACATCTCAGACATATCTACAAGATTAAAGATGTGTGGAAGCAGTGTTGATCAATGATGGGGGTTAAGTTAAAGACATTAAATTTTATAACAATATTTTAATCTTCTTTGATAGTAGACGGGTAAAAAAGGTCAAATACTATCCAATCTTGTTTTAAAATTTTTTAAAGAAATGAATTGCTCAATTTAGATGCACATGTATATATTTTGATTCTCAATTTAGATCTTTTATAAATAATACTAATATTGTATTTAATTATAATAAATTAATAAACGAGCTTTGCTATTTGTCCCGAGTGAATCCATCGTGAATATGTTTTAACCGTTTGATCTTCCTCTCACACAATACATGAGTAGATGGATTTAAATTGGGTTAAATATGTTTTTGGTCCCTATAAAATTGGGAACTTCTAAGTTTAGTCCTTACTTAATTTTAATAGGTTTTTTAGTCCCTACAAATGAAAATTACTTCTAATTTTAGTCCTTGTTACAACAAAGTTGGTTTGATTAAAAAAAAAATTACTTCTAATTTTAGTCCATGTTACAACAAAGTTGGTTTGATTATCCTTAAACTCTTAAATTTTTGAACCATTTTTTTGAGACAAGTTTAGAACACTATGAAAGGTTCATTTACTAAAATTTAGAATTTTTAACATGAAACAAATTAAATATGAATTTTTTAAAACGGCAAAAGTTAAAGATAAAATTAACAAAATCTGGACGTAGAAATCAAATTTTGTGACAATTTTTTGCAGAGGAACTTTTAGTAATGTTCTTAACACGTCTGCAAAAAATTATTCAAAAACTCAAGAGTTTAAGCATAAATTAAACAAATTTGAATTGAGGAGGGACTAATACTGAATGCAGAAAAAAAAATTAGGGACTAAAAGAACGATTAAAATTAAGTAAGGACTAAACTTAAAAGGTCTGTTACCAAAAAAAAAACTTAAAAGGTCCCGATATTATAGGGACCAAAAACATATTTAACCCATTTAAATTAAAGTATTTGCTACAGTACAGGTATGAAGTGTCGTGGGGTAATTGGGACAAAAATTTTGCGATATGTAGCATTTGCGTTAATAAATATATATGTAGCGGGGTCGGTGTCCTATACTTTTTACATTAGCGGTGTCAACGTGTCTGTGTCGGAGTCTGTGCTTCGGCGGAGGCTCTATAGTGATTTTTTTTCTTCTTTTTTTTGGTTTGAGCTGCACTTTTCTCTTTGTGCTCTGTTCACCGTCTTATTCATATCCTTATATTTCTTCTTTCCTTTTAATTAAATTTATTATGTCGTTAAAATGAAAAGGGAAACTCTGAAATCAAATTTAAATGTTGCTTTAAATTTTGTTGATGTGTATATATGCATATAGGAGTATAGATTTAATTATATATGGTTTAGATGATCTTTTGGGGGGAGGGGAACTCTATACTGTTAGTATTAATTTAATTTGATTTCGATCAATATGTTTAAGTTGTTTTGCTTGCATATGTATGAAAGTTTCTGTCGGACACTATCTGGTTCTGGTTTCTTCACCTTCCATACTCCAACTTGCAGAAAACTCATGTTTGTCGGAGTTTTCAAAATTTTCTTCGTTGTGAATCTTTTTTGAACTTATCACCTGTTACTACTTTAGACTGATACCACATAACATGTCAATCGTTCATTAGTTGCCTTTAGTGGACTTGTTCTAATCTATTACAGATTGCAACAATAAATATAGATTTTTCTTAAGCAAAGTGTAAAAGAGTTGTGAATATCAATGACTATAAATGTCATTCTATTTAATTTTTTCAGGGATTTGTTGTCGTGGAAACAAATTTTAGAGTTTATGCTTACTCGACTTCAAAATTACACTGTGAGATATTGCGGTTATTTTCAAGGTATGCGCCAAATATTTTCTGCAATGCTGTTTTCTATTTTCATCAAATAAACCCTCTAGTCTTTTCTCATGTTCCTTACCTTTGGGTTTTGGAACTAACTGTGGACATTGAAACTGGAAGTTGTTTTTCATGGAATATGTTTTTTTATTATCCTTAATTTATCTTGTACTTATATACTAAACAATTAATTCAGCTGTCAAGCTTTAAACAATCTATTTCACCAAAATATTATTGTTTGGTCTTAGTACAACAAGTCTTTCTTTTTTCATTTATAAATATCTAATAGTGAGTAGTTGGATGTATGCAGGGTAGAGTATCAGCTTCCAAATCTTATTGTTGGAGCTATTACAAAAGAAAGCTTGTATAATGCTTTTGACAATGGCATTACAGCAGACCAGGTAAGTATTAGAAATTATATTGTATAATTTTGCTTTTTAAATTGTGGTACTCACTGTAGATGGACGTATATTTCTTGCTACACAATGCATAGTCTCAACATTGTTCCTCAAATTTGACTTCTGTAAAGGAAAGCCTTTATAACTTAGAAGTAGCAGTAAGCTATTCAATTTGAGACTTGATATGTGGTGACCGACTTCAATCCTTCATTTGAATAACCTTCACTGGTGAATTGGTAGATGCATTTGAGTTATTAATGTTTTTTACTATTGCACCCTTTGAGAACCACGATATACTTGTATGTCTAAATCTTTTGGCATTCTTTAATATCTTTCTACCTTAGGTTATCATTTTCCCAACAAAGAAACATAGAAATTCTACGTGAAATTGCTTCACTTTAAGTTAAAAAAATCATTAAGGAAAAGCTGTTTGTGTCAGTTGACGTTTAATTTTTATTTTTTTGAATGGGTTTTTAATTTGTTTAATTCAGTTTCAAACAATATCTTACACAACAACTGTGTGCATTATGTTGCAGATAGTCAGTTTCTTTCGGCAGAATGCTCATCCTCGTGTTGCACAGAGGATACCAGCAGTGCCTGAAAATGTCACAGATCAGGTTTTGAGTCTTTTTAGTGTATATGTCTGTTTTCTTTACTTTGATTTTCTGATATGTAGTATTATCGTGGTGACAGATTAGGTTGTGGGAATCAGATCTAAACAGAGTTGAGATGACAGAATCATATTATTATGACGAGTTCCCATCCAGGGTAAGCAACTTTGGTTCTGCGAGTTCATGTCTTAAGTATCCCCTGTTGGCTTTTTTGATTCCTTATGTCATTTGTGTGGTAGGATGTATTTGAAGGTGCGTGTGACTGCGCCAGAGAATGGAGTGGTTTATTATGGGAAGATTCAAAGAAGATGCATTTGGTGGTCAAGTCTGAGGTTCATACTTACGTACGAGATTTTTTACGCCGCCAAAAGTAGTAAGAAAGCTACACATGCTGATGCATCTTATGGTTAGCCAGTATGCAATGGTAACCATGATGGAGGGAGCAATGTGGTCACGAAGTTGGCAGCCACAATCATTTTTCCATGTTCCATATATTTGTTCCTTTTAGAAAAAGGTTTTATTGTAGCTCTGAAGTGTATCATATTGTTACAGCATTACAGAATTAAAAGATTTTAATTTTGCGGTAAAAGTATTACAGAGCCTATCTTTTTTTTTTTTTTTG
>Ga0228710_1004289_pt1 | contig 22542 bp, 13 predicted proteins | sample MedpolnodulmetaG_FD_177995 | JGI IMG/M metagenome (GOLD analysis project Ga0228710, IMG submission 177995) | Root nodule microbial communities from Medicago polymorpha collected in Santa Monica, California, United States - pink nodules | ecosystem: Host-associated > Plants > Roots > Nodule...
AAAAAAAAAAAAACTCATCATCTTCCTCATTCATCATCATCAAAAAAACCAGATTTTTTTTCTTCTCAAACAGCAGAACTCTATAACAGAGAGCACTACACACCCACTTCCGCTTAAAACCCTTTCTAGACTGTCACACAACCGAAATCACAACAACTTTTAAAAATAATCCACTGCAGAAGCACATCCAAACCAACCCATCCCTCATATCTGCAACTATCTTGGATCGACGAATCCAATGGTGGCTATCATATAGCGCTTAGAAGAAGAAGAACGTAACATGGCAGTGCTGGCAACTGAGACTCCGCCGATTTCGGCGGCCCATGAAGTGTGACGGTGGAGAACGGCAGAGAGGGAGTCGGTCTATAATTTTAATATGTTATATTTCCAATAAATTTAATATGTTATCTTTTCTTTACAAAAAAACAATTGTCAGTTATTATCTTTTTCTCCAACAAATTCCTTTTTTTTTGTCCATTTTCTCTCTCTCTCTCTCATAACAAACAATTGTCAATTTTCTAAATATTGTGCACATCTTTTTAATTATTTTAATTCAATATAAAAATTATATTGATGGAACTTCTTTTTCATTGTCATCTTATTCTTGTATCTTGTCAAATGAGTCTTCAACTATTGCTCTCTTTTCACATCTCATCAACAATTCCAACGAGTCTTCCACTTTTTCTTCTTTTTGAATATTCATGGAGTCTTTTATTTTTCTTCTCTCAAATCCGTTCTTTTACTTTGCACTTGAAATTTTTAACAATTGCTACTCATTTTATTTATGGAATTTTAACTCTTCTTGGAATCATTGTTTGTAACAAAATTTTGTTTAAATTTGAAGATAATAAGAAACAAACTTTGTTTTAGTTTTCCAAATAGATAGCATTAATTAGTTTTATTAAAAAAATAAGAGTAATTGATAAAGAGTATAATTGACAAATCGTATCCTTAAAATACTAAAAAGATAGTTAAATAGGAACATAAAATTCACCCTAAAAAACACTTAAAAAAGAAAGGGAGGGGTTGTTTAAGCTAAGTAATTAGTATAGATAGATAGGTATATCTAATTCTCTAGAGATAAACCCTAACCTCATAAAACCCCTTCTTCTTTCTCCCAGTCTCATCGTATTCTCATCTCCCCAAGTATCTTTATCAGAAGACATCACAGATCGATAACGCTCTTTCACGTTTAACCATGGCAGCCTTTACCACACAAAGCGGAATGCGTAGCAGAATCACCGAAATCGCAAAAGCAGGCAAAGAAGAAGAAGACATATTTTACCACAAGCTACCTGAATCACTTGTTAGTTGTTACTCATATTCTGTCTTTCCTTCCAACCAAAGTTGCTGTTGGCACTTGTATCTTATCCAAAAGATGGAAAAGCCGTTGGACTTCCCTCACCAAACTCTCCTTATGCGATCGCCATCCCTATTCTTCTCCCAACTTTGTTAAGTTTATTCACAGAATACTTCTTGGATCTGATTCTCTATTTGAAGAACTGGAAGTGCTCACTCATTCGATTTCCCTCGTCAATATGTTCCCACTTCCATCGAATGTATTAGTTTTAGAAACCTAAAACTTCTCAGGTTGCGTGGAATCATCTTTAGAACTGATCTCTTTCATACTATTCACCTTAGATTCCCACTCCTAACAAAATTTGAGTCCAAGAACTGCTCTTGGTTTGTTCAAGCACCTCCGGTCATTGTACATGCACCTCTACTTCAAACCATTTCCATTCAAAATGACTTTGATACATACTATTCTAGTTTTATCATTTTTTACTCTTCGTTGCATCTGAACGAATTCATTTATTGTGGTTATTTACTAGAAGACATTTCATTACCGTCCCCATGCCATGCTTCTCCTAAAATCAGTTTGCATGGGATCAGCCAAAGTAATACATCCGTTTTAAATTTCTCAGCCAATTCCAAGTCTATCAAATTCGAGGCATCAAAGGTAAGCATATTGTTTAAAATGAATATCTTTCTTGAATACTTTATAAATTGTGAAAATTGGTAGGTTAATAGTGTGTTGTATAAAATACTTGTTCCCAAATATGTGGTATGTATGTTCATAAGTTTGTTCCAATACAAATCAGTTTCATTCATTGTGTCATCCATTCCAGGTTCTGCCGCAACCTCAAGAGCTATGTGTATTTTCAATGTTGACCCATTTGGAGGTTGGATTACTTGGTGTTGATATTCTCTTAGCCTTACTTGAAAAAACACTGGTTCTCAAGACACTAGTTCTCAAGGTTAGTAATTACTTGTTTTTGATAAATACATTACTCTGGCTGCACCATATTCATAATACATTTTTCATATATACAAAAACTTCACAAGGTCTTGAATCGTCTTACTGTTTTTTTCTAACTTCTTTGCTCTTTAAGAGTCTTATTCGTACTTTCTTTAATGTTTCATCGTCAGGGAATACGTAAATTTTCAGAAGAGCGTCTAAGTTCTGCTGTTAAGCCCGAATGTTTGGCTTCTCTCTATGTTGTGAAATTTAAAGAAGTTAATGGAGACCATCATGAGCTATTTTTGGCTAAATATTTTATGAAAAATGGCATGATATTGAAGAGGATGTGTTTCTCCGTTGCTAGTCAGGAGGTTATGGAAGAATTTAAGAAAAAGTTGTACTCAATTTGTAATTTCATTTCTATTGTTGTTGAATTTTCATATGATTAGTTTGAGTTTGTGGATGTTCCAGGTCATAAACAAATTAAGGATTTACTCAAAAATTTAGAGACAGAGTATTTGAATGTTTTAAGTACATTGTTCATTTGGGATGTTTCTGCAGCTAGCTTATCAATAGCTATTAAAACTGGATCTTTATTTTATTTTATTTTTGAGCGAATTAAAATTGGATCTTTATGTTATGTTTTAATAGAAGTAGTGTCATTCAACACTCCAATTAGTCCTAGGATGTGATCTTTATTAACATTCTTGCTCAGAAATAATGGGATTTTGTGACTTAGTTCCTACTTGTGATGTTTTGGTAATGATAAATTAGGACTAGTCTTTGCCCCGTGCAACACACGGGCAAAAAGTGGTATATTGTATTGCGTTGAATTGTTGACATTTAACACAATAACAAAATATATAGAGAAATGTTAGCAACACACCTTCTAACATACTTTTCAACACACTCTCTTTGATTGGTTAAAATTCATATGGGACCCACAAAATGTATATAGGACCCACATGATTTGGTGGGACCCATGTGAATTTTAACCAATCAAAAGAAATGTGTTAAAAAGTGTGTGTTAGAAGGTGTGTTGCTAGCATTCCTCAAATATATAAGATACATTGTCATTCATATATATATATATATATATATTTGAATATATAGTTATCTTATAATAAATAACTAACAAATAAAACAAATGCCACATCCACCACACCATTTTAGTTCAGTACCACATTAATGTCTTTTAATCATCATTTGAACAAAACAATGGCTCAAAACAATTATATAGATAAATCGAGGTGCAAGGGATGCCATCCTCATCCAAAATTAACATTTTCAATCCTTTTTTAGTAGTTACTCTTGACACACGACAACATTCAAATGTCCATGTGTGAAAAATATTGCAAGATGATTTTCAATACTTCAATTTGGCTCTCAAACTTGGTTGTTTTATATTGCAAGATGATTTCTCATTTATTTGCAATGGTATACAAAAAGTAGGCTGAAAAATAAAGAATTCATATATATGCTTTTGATTCAAAATACACTCTGAGGAGGAAGATTCCAAAAGCCTCCCGTGTTTGTTGGAGGCAAATTTTTGAAATTATCCTAATTGATGGATAAACAAAGAGTGAGTATTGACTTAAATAATAATTTTGCTTGTGTTTGAAAAGATAAATTAAAAAAAAAGTAAATGTTTAAAGAAATTGAGGTCTTGTGTGTTTACCCATAAGAATAGTTTTTTTATAGAACCCATAAAAATAGTTGTTTGTCTAACATTTCTACTGATTCAAACTACACTATGCGGAAGATGATTCCTTAAGCCTTCCGTGTTCCTTGGGGGATATTTTTAAAATTATCCTAATGAATGGGTAAACAAAAATCATGGCATTTAGCCAAAAAAATTGTAGCTGATTGATCTTTAAGTTATTTTGATTTTCTCTAACACATAAGTCTTTTAAGACGTCTGATGAGGATACATGTCACATCATACATTTAATCGCCACATCATCATTTTTGTAACGTTTGGTTAACAGGATGACTAAATTGAAAACGTTTACAAACTTAAAGGACTTATGTGTGACTAAAATAACTTAAAAACCAATTTGTTACAAACCTCAAATTTAAATGACCCATGATATAATTTAACCTAAAATACATATAAAACTTATAATAAATAGACATAGAAATCAAATACCTATATCCTATAGGTGTTTGAGAAAGACAAAGTTTTCCACTTAAATCAAATACTTATAACCCCGTGTTTGAAAAATATAAAACTTAACATTAAATCAAACATCTATAGCCTCCGGTATTTGAGAAACTTAATCAAATACCTATTCATATTTCATGTTTATGGTTTAAAGTGATTTTGCATCTGACAAATAATCGTGCTTAAATATATTTGTAAAAGAAGAATATTAATGAATATAAATTTAGATTATTGGTAAATAAGATTTATTGGATATATTATTAAAAAATATCCAATATAATGATTACAAATATTAATAACAATATCTTTACAACAAAAAAGTGTTAATAACAATAGTTAATAGCTCCCTTAAAAAAAAAATTAATAGCTAAATCAAATTCTTTTAAATAAGGGTCACTAAATTTTAAAGGCTTTATAATGTAAGCATTTTTTATGTTTAAATTTTAAAATAAGCATTTGTGGTGTTTAAATTGGCGTTAATTTTTGTCAGTGTTAGATATAAAAACCATTCATGTAAGGTGTAACTTCATCTGCTCAAGCTTTTGGGATAGTTTGTTGATAACATGGCATTAGAGCCTCTATGGCCAAGTGGTCTATTCGATCTTTGTTGACCCTGTTCTTCTTTTCTTCTATGTAAAATTTAAATCTCAGCACAAGGTTGGGCTAACATGTTACTGCCCATGCTTCATGCCCAAAGAGAGCTTTTGTATGAGGGTGTTTGTTAGATATAAAAACCATTCATAATTTTTTCACCTAATAACTTAAGCTTTCCGGATAATTGGTTTATGACAGTCTGATTGTTAATTATTATTGTCCGTTAACCCTGGCTAATTGCTCAACATTATTCCTCAGTTTGATTGTGTCTATGAGTGTAGTGTCTTTCTTTCTTTTAGTTTACCATGTTGTCCTTGTAATCTGCAGACAATTATATTGGTCTAATTAAGTTCTGTTTCGTGGGAAAGTGATATTTGTACATTATGAATTTGGATTTTGTTGATCTGTTTGAGTTTGAAGTTTTACATACTGTCACTACTTGTTGAAGTTACTTTCGCGCAACACTTGAATTAGTTTTCAGTTATTTTCATGTGTGACCTGTGATTTTTATTTTTTTTATCATTGTTTGAGAAATTGACCACTGTAAATCAGAACTGTCCTCAACATTATGTTTCTAGGCATAATTTACAAAATATTCAGCAAGATAATAATAGTTCAACAAATCCAGACTCATAATAGATAAAGCTCAATTGAAATGCCTAGAGCTTTTCAATCTTAACTTGACAGTTGGAGAAACCCTTTTGGTGGAAGTTCCAGCCTGAATTGGGGTAACTTCTTTTATCATCCCTTTCAGCTTCAACACCAACAAATTTTGGCAGCAAATCCTAGAGATAGATTCATTAAAAATCTTATAGTCTGTTGACAAACTTCAACAGTCAACTAAAGACCAAGATCCAATGCTAAATATGCATGAAAAATGTCAATAAGCTAAACTGAGACACCACACTATCAGTTTGTAACACAACTTTTTCTTTGAACTTCTCAATTGGATCAGATAGAGATATTGCATCCTAACACCAACATTTGATTATAAAGTAATCAGTAAACAAACACATTAAAAGCAAAAAGAAACTATAAGGATCTTTAAAAGGGGCACAGAGATTCAAACATCAAGATGGGATACAAATTGCAAGTGCACCTGTGAGAGCAAATTAGAGGAATAATTTGGCATAACCTGGATTTTGAAATAACACCAACAGTTAGTAAAAGAATACCTCAATTAATATAAATGGTTCTAACGTAACAGAGATGATATATAAAAATATTACTTGTTGAAGCAAATCTGAACAATTTTCTTTGAAGAGTGAAGTTGCATCTCTGTCAAAAACAACTAGTGGTCAATCACTCTAATTCTCAAGCAAAAGTTAGTCTATTAAAAATTGAAATATATTAGAATGAGGAGGAAGCAACTGATTTACCTAGGTACAACACTACTAACATGCTTATCGCAATTTGATTCTATGAACTAAATATACTTGATCTTTATCTCTGATCTCACTTAATAATTTCTACCATAAATGGAACCTGTACTTCAACTTTATTCATTATCTCACAAACTTCAACCATCCATACTTGTCTTCACATTTTCTTCATCTTTGTCTCACTGGTCTCACATCAATAAATTATGTTTTTTGATTTCTTCATCCTCATTTTCTCCTTAAATGAATAAAATACAGGTAAAGTAATGAGTATAAATATAAATAATATGAATAATTAAATAAGGATGTGATAAAAAACATTGTATATATTGTTTTAATCTCCCCATTACGACGATGTATTTTGTTACCTATTATAATTTCCATGTTTTATGTATATGCATTTCCAATTCAATCGACTCTCTTTAGAGAGACCCACTCATACCAGTGAGAGAGTAAGGTAATCCTAATATACCATTTTGAGATGCCAACAACTGTAAAAAGTAGGTGGGGTTTAGCATGGGAAGGGAGAGTTGTTTTCCATCATGGGAAAGTATTTTTTTGACCATTAGATCAAATATAGATCATAATGTTATCATAAACACACACCACAATATTTAATTCACTCTCCTCCATCTCTCTCTCACTCACCACTTGCAGCAACCTATTTGACTCATTTAACAACATTCAATCAATGGCAGAAACCCAACAAACTCATCCTCTTCCTCCCTAGACATTCAATTCCTGCAATCAACAACAAGATCTAGGTATTCAAATTCATAGCATCAAGATCCAATCATAATCAACAACAACTTCATCATATAATCATTTCAGAAAAGAAAAAGGAACAAATAACAAAATCTAGGTATTTATATTCATACGCAAACAAAATGGAAACAACAAAAATAAAAATAAAAAACAATGAGAAAAAATTATGATTCAATTGAATTAAACGAAAATTTGTGTAAAATAACCTCAAATAGAAAACCATTAACTTCTTATTTCAATCGGTTAAACACACGTCCTTTAATTATCTTTTATAATTTGATTCCATCTCCACTTTCAGCTATATACTACTTTTTGTAATTAAAGTACTAGCTAGTAGCAAGAAAATATTAACTAATATGCATAGAGATTGCAAGAAGAGAAACAATACATAATTTATGGAGGTTGCAGTCCGTTGAACAAACAAGGATTAGAACATAAGAAGATCAGAGTAAAAAGAATTCACAAGCGTGAAGTCATCGTTGGATGGAGGGAGGTGAGAAAGAAAGAGATGGCGGAAAGGAGATTAGAGACAGGTCATGTGAGATGGTGGGGAGAGGAGGAAGATGAGTGATTAGATTTAATATTGAGAGTCCATAATAAAGATGTGTTCTATACTTGATCTAATGGTCTTCCCATGGTGGGAAAAAGAAAAATTACTTTTAACATAAATTGTTTTTAGGCTTAATTACACTTTTGACCCCCTAAGTTTTTCAAAGTTGCGATTTTGTCCCAAAAAAAAACAACTCTTTTCAGGCCCCTAAGTTTACTTTCTGTTGCAATTTTGGCTCCCACGTCAATTTTGACCCAGTCAACGGACACGTGGGCGCCACGTGTGTAATTTTTTTTATTTTTTATTTTTATTTTTTTTAAAATTACTTTTTTTTTTATAATTTTAAAAAAATAAAATAATATTTTTGTAATTAAAAAAATTGTTTTTTAATTACAATTTTTTTTGTTTTTTTATTACAAAAATTAAAAATAAAATTATTTATTTTTTTAATTACAAAATATAAAAAAATACAAAAATAATTAAAACATTACACATGTGACGTCTACGTCAGCGTTGACTGAGTCAAAATTGGGCTAGGAAGCCAAAATTGCAACAGAAAGTAAACTTAGGGGCCTGAAAAGAGTTGTTTTATTTAGGAGGCCAAAATCACAACTTTGGAAAATTAAGGGAGGCAAAAGTGTAATTAAGCCTCGTTTTTAAGATTGAGAGAGGCATAATGATCTTTCTTTAACTTCTAAAGGCTACATAAAAAAATAAATTAACCTTCATACCACAAATTGCACATTTCAGAGAAGGAATGTGAACCAAAAAGGGGGCAAAATTAGTTAATTAAAATTTATACACAAAACAATTAAATAGTTGATGATACACATATATTTAGACATGGTACTAATAATTCATAACCCATGATCAATAAATTTAATTTCATGATTCTGAGAACCTTCTTCTTCAGCCTTTCTCTTTTAAGAAACCCATAAACAAAAACACAGAGTTCAATCAATCAAATACTTTTATTACCTTCAAATAAAAGGATTTTTGTTGCACAACAGTGATTCAAAATCGTGTCTTCCTGAACTATAGGAGAAGAAAAAATTGAAATTAGGGTTTAGAAAATGCTTAAACTCACTTTTCACCCCTTAAGTTTGCAAAAGTAGCGATTTTGGCCCCCTTTTAAAAAAAATGGCAAAAGTGACCCCTCATGTTTGTCCCCTTTTGCAAAACCTCAATTTTGACTTAGTCAAGCTCATGTGTCACGCCACCTAACTTCCAAAGATGCCACCTGTGTAATTTTTAATTTTAAATAAAATGCAAAATCCAGCACATCATTAATTAAAATAAAATAATTAAAAAAGGAAATTAAAAACAAATTTATCTCTCTCATTGCCACCAAACCCAGAAGAACTTCAATCTTCTTCCTCTTCTTCATCAAATACAACTAAAAACCCAGAACTCTTTGAACAAATCCCAAATCTGTCATCTAGACATAACTCAAATCGAAGCAAATCAAACAACACTCACACTTTCATCTTCAAAACCAAATCCCAAATTTGTCATATTCCAAACCAAATCTCACACTTTCCGTCAAACCCAGAAAATCACGAGAACATGTTGAATCGTTGTGTTGCAAAAATCACAAGAACACGTTGGGTCGCGAAACAGGTCGTTTCAACCCGTATTATGTATCAATGGCGGATCCAATCTCCAAACCTCTGATCGCATTTCTCCTCATAGCTTCCTTCTTGCTATGCTCTCACGCTTCATCTGATCTATAACCCTTCATTCTTTTTTCTTTTCAATTTCAGATCCCAGTTTCCAATTTCCCAACAGGTTCTAATTATTGAACTGGTCATCTTATTTTACCGGAATTTGTTTTTTTATGGATTTAATTCAATTTTGATGCAAAGAAGAAGATCATAACAAAAAAAATTCAAGATGGAAATTAACACATTCTGATATGAAATTAACACATTCACAACAATGGATCTATTCAATCAATACTAAGACAACAACAACGATCCATACTCTGATTGTTCTGGTTCGATTTGAAAATTGAATCTTTGAACCACCCTATGGTTTGGGTTTTGTTTGGTTGTTCTGTGTGAAATGATTGGAAAAATGAAGAGGGAATTTGAGGTTTTTGATTATGGAATATAAAAGAAATGAGATGTAAGTAGGAGGAGAAGTGATGTTAGAAAACATGGGGTGGAGGACTCTGGGTTTGATGAAAGAGCAAGAACAAAGGGAAAAAAAAAAGGAACTTGAGATGGCGTGTTGTTCCTTTTAACATTTTTGATTTTTTTTTCATTTATTTAATACTTAAAATATTATGTGGCTTTTATAAAAAAAAATTAATTTAAAAAATACACAGCTGGTGTCTTTGGAGTTAGGTGGAGTGACACATAGGCTTGACTAAGTCAAAATTGAGGTTTTGCAAAATGGGGCAAACATGAGGGGTCACTTTTGCCATTTTTTTTAAAAGGGGGCCAAAATCGCTACTTTTGCAAACTTAAGGGGTGAAAAGTGAGTTTAAGCCTTTAGAAAATTGGTATTTTCGGATGAGAGAGAGAGAGAGAGGGGGAGAGAGAGAGAGAGAGAGAGAGAACCTGATGATGCTCTGGAACGGCGGAGAGCGAATTCCGACGCGGTGGTCAATGGTGGTCTCAAAATTGAACTTGGTAGAATGTATAAATGAATTAGTTGGTTTTGTAGAGGATGAAGAGAGGAAGATGATGGCGGCTTTCTTTTAGTGGGAGGAGGCCGAAATTGATCAAAAATGAAGAAAGAAGGTAGAGGAATTTGTTGTTGTTATTGTTTTACGTGAGAGAGAGAATGAGGGAAGAGAGAGTGGTGGTAGGTTTGACTGTGAGAGATAAAATGAGGAGAAAAGGGAAATAAGTTTGAAATTAATGAGAGAAAAAGAAAGTAGAAAGTGGTGTTGATTAATATGTGAGAAAAAGTAGGATGGAAAAAGAAGATTTGAATTTGAGTTGTGCTATATTGCACGACTTCCTTTCAGATGGATTTGTACGACACCCTGCTACACATAATTTGCTCAATGAATAGCCTTGAATATTGATACTAGTTTATCCATACTAAAAGTAAAACAATAAAGTAAATACTAAAACAAAAAATAAGCATCAATATTCCTTATTGCTATGGTCATTGTGGTCATCTATACCACTACACTCCAAAGTAGTGTTTTCTTCGGTGAGATAAAGTATAAACCATCAGAGTTTATTTAAATATTAATTAATAGGATATGATTGATTTATAGTAGCATAACACTATCACAACTCACAAGAGATATTTTGTAATTTCTCATCAAATAAAAGAGAGAATAACGTTGTCGTGCAACATGCATGAAAAATGATGCCGTGCTCTATATCATTTTCCTTTGAATTTTGAATTGAGGAGGTAAAATAATATAAATGATATTTTAATATTTGTATTGTGTGAATACTTAAAATGGCAAAAATAAAATGAGTTTTTAATGATGATGTGGTAATAGGGGGTTGAGAGCTTGACACCTAGGATTAGAGGCCCCAAATTGTAGGAGGTTTGTATATTATTAAGATGCGGTGTTATATATCATGTGTTCATGTTTTGTCATATCTATATAAAAAATAAAAAGTTAATGTTTTGTGGGGTGAAGGTGATAGAGCCGAATATTTTGAATATGTCAAGTCATTCCTTCAATTCCCGCAAATTTTTCTCTCGCGCCAAATCGCATTTTCCAAATAATTAAACTATACAAGTGGAAGCAATTTAATTTTGTGAAATAGTCGTGATGTACGGCTTCGCGATATTAAGTATTTCTGATTTTTTTAACATTGATTTGGATCTATTAAACAAATAGTCAAGTCAAACATGGTAGACACACCGAAAGAAAGCAATCTTGGATACCCTTTTCTTGCTTGATCCCAACTCCAAGTTATATAGATTGATAGATACCCTTGTTCCATGCAACTTCCTCTCATTCGAGTTTTTCTTTTTTTAACTCCGTGACTTTATAAATAGCCTCAAAATAAACACTTGTTGTATGCATCCAAATTAACTCATAAAAGAAACACATGTTCTGTGATGGAAGAAACTTTTATTTCTTACAAACCATGTGCCAAAGAAGAGATCATTGATTTGAACCAAATCACACTCCGACCCTTTAATCTTTCTGACCTTGATGATGTAATGGTGTGGCATACTGATGAAAAGGTTGCCGAGTTCTGCTCATGGGAACCTTACACCAGCAGAGACGATGGCATCAACTTCATTGAAAATATAGAAAGCAAGTTTCTTTGTTGCAAAGCAATATGCATTAATGATCGTGCAATTGGTTGTATTCTTTTGTTCACACCTGAAGATAAAAGCAGGAACCAATCTGCAGAACTTGGATATAATCTAAGCTCTAAATACTGGGGTAAAGGAATTGTCACGTGTGCTGTGAAACAAATTGTTAAGGTTACATTCGACGAATTTTCGTACTTGGAAAGGCTTGAAGCACTTGTTGATGTTGAAAATGTTGGGTCTCAAAGAGTGCTTGAGAAAGCTGGTTTCCAAAAGGAGGGAGTTCTTAGGAAGTATTTGGTCATGAAAGGAAAAAGCAGAGATATGATCATGTTTAGTGTTCTTTCTACTGATCTCCAACTATGATTCATTTGTTTGGAAATCATAGGGGAATCTTGAGTTTCCAACTTTAATAAGTTTCATTTTTCAATTGTAATTTTCTTTTAAAATTGAAATCTATCTTTAAAATCAATTCTGATGTACTACATTTTTTTTGTTATATTTGAGGTTTGCCTTGTTAAGAAAGGAAAGTAACAGGCGAGCAAAGTTAAAACACAATCTTTGAGCATTATATTATAATCTATAAGGTGCTGCTTATGCTTAGGTCTAAAGGTGTACTAATACTTGAAAAATATTAGTTCCAAATAAATATTAGTTCAACAACAGACCAAAAACAATTATATGTTCAACATTGTTTTGTCTAAGAAGAATTTCTTCGGTAATCTAGAGTTTTGTTGGATATTGTTGTTTGTTGTTTGTCTTGACAAAATTGATTCTAAATTTAAATCCACTTCAAAATAATTTAGTATAAAAAATACATACATTCAATAATTGAATCTTGGATATCATATCTAACAAAACTGAGAAAAGATTAGTGGACAAATTGCATTTTTCATTTACTTTTTGAAACATTTTTTTATTTTTCTATTAATTTATTCGTTGTTTGGTTCAATCGTAATTGAATTAATTAAACCATGATCTAAAGATCTCATCGTACGATCTCTTATCCTAATAATTAAGGCACTGATTTAGATGCTTTAAAATTTGGAAAATTATTCATACGTGTTGGTTTTTGATAACGATGCTCCACACATATGTATATATTTCTTTAAAAAAAACATATTTTACATCCTCTCCAAAAAAAAAAATTATTTTACATGATAAATATGAGATATTTCACATATACACGCCAACTTGCATCCTAGGAAGATCAAAGGTATATAAAATTGTGGTAAATTAGTGAAGATGTAAATGATCTATATAAAAATGGTGTTAAAATTATCAAATTATTAGACACTAGTAGCTAGCTATAGATTAGAGACAACCGTAACTGATGCAGTGATGCCTATCCATCCTGTTTCTGCTCTCTACAAACCCATCCACACCTCGCACAAGCCATCTCTTGAATCACAAAACAACAAAAATCACTTTCGATCTATGATTTTTCAATATCTCATGAAATCCATTGGATAATATTTTTATACTATAGTGCATATGGTTTTTTTTAAACAGTATATAGTGCATATAGTATCGGTATTAAAAGCTTCTTAACTATCATTAGAGCCAAAGTTGTTATCAAATTCATTACTTGTTACTTATCGGAAGAAGGGAAAAAAAATTATTGTAATTGTTTTTCAATAACACTTTAAAATATTTCTAACTCTACAGAGAAGGTTGAGTGTCGACACAGTGCAGAGGCAAGGGTTTGTAATTTTTTTTAAACAAATAAGGGTAATTTTTTTATTCCCTCAAAAAAAAAAAGGTAACTTAATAATTTTCATATGAATTTTTTTTTTCTTAGGTGTGTGGTCCACACTGTGTATGAGAAATTCCATCACTTGATTAGAGTTCTTTTTTTATAAACTCAATTTAGAAATCGTGTTGTTCATGGATGATGGGAATAAGAGAAAAGGCACCAAATCAATAATTTATTAAAAATGGTTTTCAATTGTTGGTTATTGGATGGAGCCAAGATTTAGAATGAAATAAAATAACTTAGGTAACATAGGGGTCAAAACTTGTCCAAAAATAACTTAGGTGTTAGAGTATATTATGATTTAGATAAAAAAAATTGAATTTTGTATTTTGTTCACAAATATTATTATTATGGTTAATAATGGATGATTAATTTATTTTTCTTTACAAGAATAAAAAATTATATATATAATTTTTGCTAGAATATATAAAGAATTTCAATAATTTCATTTATGTGAGCTTCATAGGTTTGGATCGCTTGTAATGCATATTCAAGTCAACGATGGCAGGCAGAGACATGAAGCAACCTTGAAATCCCTTACTTCCTTTTTCTTGCTTGATCCCAACTTGATGATACCTTCTTCCGTGCAACTTCCTTTTTTTCATCTCCATGACTCTGTAAATAGCCTAAAATTCAACACTTGTTGTATGCATCCAAATTAACTCATAAAAGAAACACAAGTTATGGAAGAAACTTCTATTTCCTCCAAACCATGTGCCAAAGAAGAGATCATTGATTTGAACCAAATCACACTCCGACATTTTTATCTTTCTGACCTCGATGATCTCATGGTGTGGCGTACTGATGAAAAAGTGGCAGAGTTCTGGGGGGAACCTTACACCAGCAAAGACGAGGGCATCAACTTCATTGAAAATATAGAAAGCGATTATCTACGTTGCGAAGCAATATGCCATGATGATCATGCCATTGGGTGTATTAACTTGTTCTCGAGTTCACGTCATGATCTAAGCAGAATCAAATGTGCAGAAATTGGGTATGTTCTAGGCTCTAAATACTGGGGTAAAGGGATTACCACGTTTGCTGTGAAACAAATGGTTAAGGTTGCATTCACTGTATTTTCATACTTGGAAAGGCTTGAAGCTCTTGTTGATGTTGATAATGTTAGGTCGCAACGAGTACTTGAAAAAGTTGGTTTTCAAAAAGAGGGAGTTCTTAGAAAGTATGTATATTTTAAAGGAAAAAGCAGAGATATGATCATGTTCAGTCTTCTTTCTACTGATCACCAACTATGATTAAATATATGTAACAAAAATGAGAAAAGATTAGAGGACACTTTGCATTTATCATTTAATTTTTTACTTTTTATTTTTTTTTTACCTTTTTATTAATTTATTGGTTATCCGGCTCAATCTAATTGAACCATGATCTAGATATATCATCGTACAATCTCCTATCAAGTACTTAAGGCATTGATTTAAATCTATGAGGTCTAGATGCTTTAAAATTGAAGAAGTATATGTATGTGTACGTTTTAAGTAACGATGCTCCACGCATACGTATGTAATTTCTTTTTCTCTTTTAAACAGATTTTACATCCTCTAAAAAAAACATACTTTACATGACAAATATGAGATACTTCACATATACATTTGAATATGCATCCTAGGAAGATCAAAGGTATATAAAATTGTGGTAGATTAGTGAAGATGTCAATGATCTACATAAAATAGTGTAGAAAAATGGTGATGCCTTATCCATTCTTTTTCTGCTCTCTACAAACCCACCCACACCTCGCACACGCCATCTATTGGATAATTTTTCAACTATAGTGCATATATCAATATTAAAAGCTTTTTAACTATCATTAGAGCCAAAACAAATTCATTGCTTGTTCACTAAATATGGTATATAACTCTTGTAATTGTTGCTTATTGGAAGAAGAAAAACTATTGTAATTGTTTTTCAATGACACTAAAATATAGAGACCAACATTTGTAATTTTTTTTAAAACAAATCAGGGTAATTTAATAATTTTCATATGAAATATTTTCTTCTAGTAGGTCGCGGCCCACCCTGTTCATGAGAAACATCGTTCCTTAATTAGAGTTGTCTCTTGATAAACTAAATTTAGAAATTGTGTTATTCATATATCATGGTAATAAGAGAGAAGACACCAAATTAACTAACATTAGACATAATTTAATAAAAATGATTTTCAATCGTTGGTTATTGGATAGAGCAAAGATTTAGAATAAACTAAAATCAAATCAAAATTATTCTGAGACGTAACATAGGGGTCAAAAAATAACTTAGTGTTAGGGTATATATGATTTAGATAAAAACAATTACATTTTGTATTTTGATCACAAATATTTTTTTTGGTTAATTGTGATGATGATAGTTATATATCAATAATGATGGATGATTAATTTATTTTTCTTTACAAGTCAACCATGGCAGGCAGAGACATGAAGCAGCCTTGAAATCCCTTACTTCCCTTTTCTTGATCCCAACTTGATACCTTTCTTCCGTGCAACTTCCTTTACTCTACTTTTCCTTTTTTCATTAACATGACTCTATAAATAGCCTAAAATTCAACACTTTAATGCATTCAAATTAACCAAAATAAAAAAAAATACAAGTTTAAGCACCAAAAAAAGAAAGAATCAAGTGTTGAGATGGAGATAACTTCTATTTCTTCCAAACCAGCCAAAGATAGAATTGATCTAACCCAAATCACACTCCGACCCCTTAATCTTTCTGACCTTGATGATCTCATGGTATGGACAACTGATGAAAAAGTGGCCAAGTTCTGCTCTTGGGAACTCTACACGAGCAAGGATGATGGCATCAACTTCATTGAAAATATAGCTACCAAGTTTCTATGGTGCAAAGCAATATGCATCAATGATCGTGCAATTGGGTGTGTTTCTCTATCCTCGAGTTCACCTGGTGACAAATCCAGGAACAAATGTGCAGAACTTGGCTATGTTCTAGGCTCTAAATATTGGGGTAAAGGGGTTGCCACGTGTGTTGTGAAACAAGTGGTTAAGGTGGCATTCTGTGAGTTGTCTTACTTGGAAAGGCTTGAAGCTTTAGTGGATGTGGAAAATGCAGGGTCTCAAAGAGTGCTGGAGAAAGCTGGTTTCCAAAAGGAGGGAGTCCTAAGAAAATATCTGTTCATGAAAGGAAAAAGTAGAGATATGATCATGTCCAGTGTTCTTTCTACTGATCTCCAACTATAATTCAATTGCTTGGAATAGGAGAATTTTCACCATAGGACAAAACCACACACATAAGATAGATGATGTGTTCTCCATCTCTCTGACACGTTAAGTTGTATATGCTATTTAGCTTTTGCTTATTTCGTGGAATTTAAAAGACTAATGAATGCAACACCCTTTAGTAGAGTATAACTGATTTCTATCCTAGCATCTACGGTTTAGTCCATTTAAAATAATTTATTGTTACGCAAGGAGAAAGCAAATTCACATACAAGGAGGTTGGAAAGGAGTTCAGAAGGATCTGCAAGCCCTGGCAAAAATTCAGTCCAACAAAGAAGGCCCTATTGCTAACAAAGCACAAAAGATGCCAGAAGACTTCACGAACAAGCAAGTAAAGATGAAATTGAAGTTGAATCAATTCTTATTGTTCTGGTATTTGATGTTTGTAAAATGGAGAATAATATTGCAACTTTTGCCTAGTTAAGAATAGAAATAACAGCCAAGCAAAGTCGAAAGACAATGTAGAGGCATTAAGTGGTGCTTCTTATGCTCAGGTCTAAAATACCATACCATTAGTTGAAAATGACATACCAAAATTCCAGATTTAAATTACAGTAAAAAAAAACATTCAAGTCAACAACAAAACTTTGGAATAAATATCGGTAAAAGCAGGAGAAGCATCCTAAACAAACAAAAATGCATTATGAAATGGATCAAGCTCCAACAATTTCTGGGGTTCCCTCAACCATTGTTTCATCTGCAGGTCTTTCAACCTTTGTACCAACATCTTCAGAGTAATCTCCATGAACCTATGACCAATAATAAACAATGAATAAACCAACTGAAGAAAACAGAAAAATAACACAATAATATGGGTTGTTCAACCATTCTTTTCTTTTGACCGAAAAATAGCGTAATTATATCTTAGGATCATAATTTGTCGAAAAACTTAAAGGAAAATCTTTAACCAAAACAGCTCAATATGGGTTGACTAACATTCTAGTGTAAAGGAATCATTAAATAATAGTAACTTTCATTCAAATGGGAACAAAGTAGTGGTTTCAAGTCTAGTAGTGGACATAAAAGACATACCTCCATCAACTTCCCAAGGTCAAATTTGGGAGCTTTCAAGATCTTAACTTTACGAATGAAAACATTCTGCAGAGGGTAGATGCTGGAGGTAGCCTTCTCAATCTCTTTTCCAATCATCTCAGGGATAAACTTGCGTACAAGCTCCTTCAAATCACATGAGGTGGCCTGGTTTATCATGATCTCCCTCATCTTTCTACGAATCTGATAAAGATAAAGGAAAACATATAAGCTTTTTATGCTATCTGACATAGCAAACCATTTCGTAAGCAAAATCAGAGAGAACAATTAACTAGTAAATATATAACTTAATTTACTACATACACTATAAATTAGTTATATGTGCTTGATGAAAAGAGATATACAAGTATAAGGTCACACCATATGCTATAAATTAGCCATATAAGTGCTTGACTAAAAGAGATATGCAATTACAATGTACACCAATTAACATCCTACAAGCTGGTACAGATAATTATAAGGTAGAAAATAGGTTAAAGACAAAGCAGAGTTCAAATGAAACCACTGGCAATATTTTGGTGAAAATACCTGACGGATTTGACTTGATTGAGCATAACAAGTCCTCTTAACCTGGTTAGAGCGCCTCTTGGTGAACCCAATGCAGAACATTCTCAAAGTATAGTTATCAGTGGTCTTAACATCCACATGAGCTTCAATGAGAGTCTGCCATTTTCGCACCAATGACCTAAGCTTATCGGTGGTAAAATCCATACCCTGTAGAAAAAACATACATAGAATACATCATACACTATTCATGCAACAACAAAACCCAATCAAAAAATACACAGCCACTAACATACCCAGAAGTTGGTAAGGAGATTTTTCCCCTGAACATCTTCAGCTCTCAACCTAATCTTCCTGAATGCGTTGTCCTCATCTCCTTGAAGATCAGCCAATGAAACCTCAAACACACGATGCTTGAGTCCTTCAGAAGCAATCTGATATGTAAAAACAATATAGAATCATCATTGAGATAACCATGTCAATCAAATCAAATAGTCCATACAACAAATACAACAAAAGTTAATAAATTAACAAATGTTAAGACTTCTAAACAATACTAAACACTAATTAATCATGATATAGAAAACCAAGTCAAAAAATTACATTGCCAGTAACAACAAATTCACTCACAACTATAACTTAAAGTAATAATAAAAACTCCTAAACAATAATAAACACTAATTAATCATGATCTAAACTTATATTAATTCCATCTAGATATAATTAAAAGATCAATGGAGCATATAAGCATTCATTCTATAAACTATATTCATTACCCTCATTCCATCTAGATATAATTAACAGACCGATAAAGCATATAAGCATTCTATAAACTACATTCATTGTTATTGTGCTTCAAATAAAATAGAATAAATTAAAAAACACAAATATCATACCTACTTTAATTCATTGGCTTTATGGGCCACAGTATATTAGCATTAGTTCTATAAACTATATTTCCAAACAATTCATCACAATAGCAATTAAGAACAATCTAATTTCACTGACGCATAGATAGAGATCAGTAACCAACTAACCAAATCACAATTTTAAACGAATCCCAATTAAAATATTAAAAAGTTACATGACCCAGAAGGATTAAACAAAGAAATTATAAATTTTGATTCAGAAAAAGTGTACCTTGGTACCCTGAGTACGAGAAACCAAGGTTTTGCCAACGTTCTTCACTTGGAAGACGGAAGGGGCTTTGATATCATACCAATCCTTCTTGGCAAATGGATCGGCGCTGTAAATTGATAATTGAATCAAAAAATCAGAGCTAAATAACAAAAATGAAAAGCAATGAGAGTGAAAAGGGAATGAATGAAAGCTTACGCTTTCTTCTTGCCACCCTTCTTCCCCTTTGAGATTCTCTTGTTTTTCCCGACCGCCATGATTGCTGCTCTTGAGGTACTACTACCGCTGCTGCTGCTGACGGACGAAATGCACAAAACCTGAAACCCTAATGTTAGAATGGAAGATGAATCTGTCTTATATATTCAGGTTAAACCTTTTGGGCTTACGTTTTTGGGCTTAGTATATTGTTTCGTAATACTCGTTGGCTTTCTCTTATGAAAATTAAAATGTTGCTCTTTTGCCCCCCTAAACTTGATCAAAATGTGTTAATAACTATAGTTTTTTTATTTGATAATATATATTTCAAATATTGTTATGTGTTTCAATTGGTTTGGTAGCATATTACCAACAACAAAAAAATGGTTGGGTAGCATGTACTTGTAGGGAGGTTTTCATAATCTACTTCAAGTAGCTTGTAATTTGTAATTTTACCCTCTCAATTTTACCTCCATAGTTTTAATTGAAAAATATAATATTAATCAAGTGTATCTTTTATGTCATTTCACATATATATATGTGTGCGCGCGCACACGTGTAAGTTAATTTAATCATTAATTTTATCAAACACTAGAAATTCTATCGGCAAGTGTTTCCACTATCAACTATTCACTATTTTTAACCAAACAAATTCTTCGACTACTTCCTTAAAAAAAAAAAAATCTTACCTACTTTCAATGTCAAAATCAACCCCTCAAATAAATAAGAAAAGGGCTTAATTGTGACATTTGTCCCTTGTTTTCATTATTTGCAGATTTGGTCGCCTAGTTTAAAATCTGATAATTTGGGTCTCTCATGTCATGGTTATAAGCAAAGGTAACTAATCTCATACTTTTTAAGAAATATGTTAATAAACATGGTTATGTGTAACTAAATTTATTGATCTTATAAGAAAATATGTGATATCTCACTGATCTCAACAACGTCCTTCATAGTAACTTTTTTCACGAAAAGATAAGAGGTGTTGGATGGTAATACGTATATGAATTTATGGATATTTTAGAATTTCCATAGTCAAATAGAGAAATAGTTATTACATTTTCTAATATTTAAGATTAGAATAGTATATTGAAGATTCAATTAAATTAAATTATTTTTAAGTTCTAATATAAACAGGCTTAAGCTCTCTATGTATTTAAAAAATGGTTAATAGGCTTTTACCCCCTGCCATTTGGGGGACTTTTGGTTTACCCCCCCGTAAATAAAAACATGTAGATTCCCACCTGTAATATAAAGATTCCTTGGTTTACACCCCCCCACAGCCAATAATCAGCATCTGACTGAATAAAAATGATGACGTGGCGTGATGACTACGTTTTTTTTATTTAATTTCCACCTAGATTAAACACCAAAAGTCTAGTTTATTGGCATACCCCCCTCTCATTTCCCCCAAAACTTAAAACCTAATTTCAGAGCTTACAAAGAACAAAGGGAAAACGAAGATGAAGTGTGTTTCGAACTAGATCTAGGGTTTACAATCGAAGCAAACTTTTTTGAGAATCCAAGAAATATTTGTGGGTTTTAGCGAATTCGAAGCAAGATTTCTGCGAATCTGGGAAGCTGCGAATCTGGAAAGCAAGAGGGTTTCAAACTCGATTTAGGGTTTCTGCGAATCTGGAAATGAACGAAGAAAGAGAAAGCAAACTGAACGAAAAAGGTTGAAGAAGAAGCTTGTGGTAAGTTTACTGATTCTCTCTTTCTCTTTATGCATGTGTGTCTTGTTGTTGTTACTATTTGTAGATGATAAAGAAAGGAAGAAATGTATGCTATAGTCCCAAAAGTCTGATGCTACATTCCATTACTGTACTTTTCCATGTGCAATAGTTCCATTTTTAGGGGTTTTTTTTTATTGAAACTTTTGTTTTGTCTGAGTTGTTTCTATCAAGCTGGTTTAAACCAATGGGTAGCTGACACGTGTCAATCTGATTTTGATTAAAAAATTAATTTTTTACCACAAATAATGGGTTTGTTTGATGTTGTTTTCCATCAAAGGTGTTGGTTCCAGTATTGATGAACCTATGGTCATTGAAGAGTCTGAAGAGGGCATCTTGACTCAGGAGGATGATGGTGTGATAAAAAGTGAGACATGTATGACTGTGTTAAGAGGCTTACCAAAACTGGTTATGAGAGCCTCTAAGCCTAATTGAACAAGTGTTTTTGGTTGTATGCTTATGTTTGTCTAGGTTCAGTTTAAGACTTATGCACTATAAGTGCTTTTGTTTAAGTTACAGACATATGCACTATAAGTGCTTTTGATTAATGTAATGGCATATGCACTTTAAGTGTTTTTCATTATTGCTTATGTTATGGCCTGTTTAGAATGATGCAAATATTACTTCAAACATTTTTCATAGATTACCAAAGGAGTTACACTAGTTGCTGAGATAAACAAAAGCATAAATGCTGACATAATTCTTACTACATAATCATAACATTACAATGACTTAGAAAACAATTACATTAACTTGAAAACAACTGAAATACAATTCAAGACACGGCTAGCGCAACAATGAGGCCAACAAATTTCTTCTTCTCAGCTTCAAACTTCATTTTTTGTTTCTCATGCTTCTTTGTGAAGTAGATAAAATAGTCACAAGGAAGGGGGGGTTTGAATTGTGACCCTTTAAAAATTATCCTGAAACTTAAAAACAATTCTCAAGTAGTTTACTTGGAAGTGTTAAGTTAATATTCTGACTTC
>Ga0228710_1004290_pt1 | contig 22540 bp, 13 predicted proteins | sample MedpolnodulmetaG_FD_177995 | JGI IMG/M metagenome (GOLD analysis project Ga0228710, IMG submission 177995) | Root nodule microbial communities from Medicago polymorpha collected in Santa Monica, California, United States - pink nodules | ecosystem: Host-associated > Plants > Roots > Nodule...
TTTGCAGAAAATAGGCCCTTTAGCACATGTTTCTTGGAGGGAAATCTACTCATTCAAAATTTAATACCATAAAATGCATTTTGATTATTTTTAAATTATGGAAAAATTGTGATTACATCTTTTTCTGCTCCAACTTACTAAATATGATCATAAAATGAGCTTATAAGAATTATTAAAAAATTGGAGGTGGCTTAGAATTGTGACACATTGGATTGGAGGAAATTTTTTTGCTATTTGTTGTTCCATGTTTGTATATTATTAAGATTAAGATTAAGATTAAGATGAGTCGAGATCCTCTTCATTTACAATTGTCTCCATTTCCTCTATTTGGAGAGATAAAGACACAATTTTTTTTGAAAAAAAGTATTAAGTAATTAATAATGGTAGGACCCATTTAATTAAAATATCCATTATTTTTTTTTTTGTGTCTATCTCTCTCCAAATTGTATTATCCATTTATTTTGATAAACAGAGAGATCTTAATTCATTTTACAGTAAAAGCCAATTACCTCTTAAATTTGTTCATAGATAAAAACAAAATCCAATGATTACAATATATTAATGGGTAACCGACAACACATCCACAATCACACCATAATTTTTAGTCTTATTCACGTCCATAGTAATCACTATATAGTCTATCAAATTTAGAAACCACCATTTACATATCATAGAAAATTCGTAAATCATAATCAATAAAACCGTTATGGAAATTTTTCATAAATATTTGTTTGCAAGATTAAAGCTATCTCTTCCTTTCTTCATGAAACACCCCTACTACAAATCACCTAGGATATCTAGCATGTGTGTTAAACTTGGCGTCGGATACATTAAAATTATAATAAATAAATATTTTCTAAACAAATCATAGAATTTCTTGTCTGTTACCTCATAAATAGTTCCACTGACGTGTACTTTATATGGTCAAGCTACTTCTTCTTCTTCATCACGGACCATCCTATCGTATAATAACTTGTATATCTGAAATAAATAAAAGGGATTGGGGTGAGACAAAAGTTTCAGTGAGTTCTACCTATCCTAGGTTGTAGCCAACCTCGGGGAACCTAGGATCGTCATCTGTTTCTAAACTCAACTCATTCTGGGTTTATACGATTTCATTATGCATAACGATCAGGGGTTAACTAGAATCACTGTCTGAAATACTCATAACTTTAATCATAAACATAATCACCATAATCATAATAATATTCATAAACATATATCCATATATCGTATTCTGGTATAGCTTATACCTTGACATACTTATCTGAGTATGTCTCTGATTCCTTTTTGATAACAACTAGTTTCGGCTAACTAAGCCGGAGTTTCGTAACTAAAATTCCTCATTTCCAACAATTGGCAAAATGCCCATAAAATATTGCTTCGTAGCTAATTCATTCTAAACATAATTTTCATGTTAATATGCGTATGCTATGTTAGTATTCATGTTGGAGGGTCCTTAGAATTTTTCCTTGGTTCCATAATTGAAAATATAAGTTTTTCAAATACTAACCGAATAATTCTTGACTTAAAATTTCATATCATTAGTTATACATTTCATTATGTGCGTATATACCATATTATCTCTTCGTTGTGGCAAATGGTAACTATTTCATTTTGTTACTATGAACCGTACCTCATAGGCTACATTATCTCTTCGTTGTAGCAAACGGACTTTTCGCATTCGTTACTATGAGCCATACCTCATACGCTACATTATCTCTTCGTTGTAGCAAACATAGATTTTCTCAATTTTTTTTTTCTTTTTCTTTCTATGAGCATGCTACTCATTTCAATTTTCTTTCAAATCATTACTATAATTATATATATATCAATTGCGTTGATAGAATTTTCCTCCAACATTTATACTGGCATAAACATACTTATTAACATAAATGAGATTTTAGAATAAACAAATAAGGATATCTAATTCAGAAATAATCATTCTACTATCTCATATTTATTCTGTTTCAAATGTACCATTCATATGGCATGATAGTCATGCTTGCACAATCGGCAAGTAATCATAAAAATGGTCTAATTATTCATGTTATCTCAATAATCTAACATAATCTTAATTCATCCCCAAAGGTGGGTTCTAAGCTAAAGGAACTCACCTTGGCATCAGTCCCGAAATTGCAAGCAGCTTATCTACAATTTGCAGCTTTTGCTAGCTCCAAAACTCCATAATCCATTTTCCAAAATAGCTTATGTCTTGGCTTATAGGTCTTGCTCTTTCCGAAACAACTCAACTCATTTGTGACATACTCTTACTTCATCAATCAGCATATACAAAAATTTTCATTCCAGTCCCTGCACCCGATGTTCATCGTTTGGCTATTTAAGCACTTCCAAAACAACTTAATTACCATTTAAGCACTTTTAACATTACTAGAACAGCTTATCCTTTTACCATTACTCATATACCAGTTTAACATATCTCTCCTAATCTGGTCATTACAAAATAATACTTGAAACAACTCAAATTCCAATTTAAGATATTATCCAAACGGCTTAACTAGAAACTTGTGACTTTTAGCATATCAATTTCAATTCAAACTTTCACAAAATATTCCAACATGAATATTCAGCCCTTTTAATCACTTACACATCAGTTTGAATCCACAACTTATCATTTAAGACCTTTTAATCAAAACAGCTTAACTGACAGCTTATTCCCTCTAAACCATTCAATTTCTGTTCAAATTTTCCAGAAGCAATTCAAACATGTTTAAACACATCCTAAACCAATTATACCAAATTCCAACATGTTACAATCAATAATCACTTGTAATAGCTTATGGGGAATAACTTACACACTTTAAGCCTCGAATTCTCACACCAATTCTCCTAGCTTATAATCATTCTTCATACCATGTTTCTAAATACCATTACCACACCTAATCATCTTCCAATTACACATAAAACATATATCAAAGCTTGAATTAAATAAATTCCCATGAAGAGGTGATTATGCCACTTACCTTGTGATTAATCCATTCTTTGGTGCTCTAATGCAAACTCATCCCATCAGGCTTGAATGAAAATGAAGGTTATGGAAAATCATGAGGAGGGGGCGGTTTTGAGAGCAATGGGGGAAAGAATGATTTTTGAACTTAATTCTTGCTTACTCCACCATTAGAAGCTCATATACATGCTTTCTTGTATGATTCCATGATGATTTGGGTGAAAAATTGTGAGGGTTATGGTGGTGGATGTGGAGACCGAAATTTGAGAGGGAAGGAGTAGAGAAAATGTTCTAGAGTGGTGTAGAAACATGAGGAAAGTGGTAGAAAATTTGACCTTTAGCCTTTTTTAAAAAAATAATCTCGAGTGGCAAGATTACTAAAACACCCTTCAAGTGAAAAAGACACAATTATCCTCCATTATTTCGTAACCATTTAATTTCTCAAGTCCGTTTGAATAATATTACGAGATACTTACCAAATATCGTCGATTTCTCAATAGATAATTAACCCCTTAAACAATTTTTTTATGTTCTGACATGTAACTGATACGATAATTTATTACAAATTCAGCGGGATATTACACTTCACACTGTCTTAAACCTTCTTCTTAGCAACAACCTTCTATTCTGGATCAAGATTTTTAATAATGTACAAGTCTTTGTCATCTCCCATCACATCATAATTCGCTGGTTTGTTATAGTCAGCTATTCGACTAGTATAACTATCAAGTCAGCTTTTTGCATCATCTCGACAGTGTTGTCTTCATAGGGGGCGTAGGCATGGCAATGGGGCACGGTGGGGATGGGTTTTACCTTCCCCATCCCCATCCCCGATTCCCATATACTTACCTGTTACCCTATCCATATCCAACGGAGACAAAAAGTTGAATCTCATCCCCGTCCCCGACGGGTTCGGGTATCCCATCCCCGTACTCGTAGTGATTCAATTTTTAATAATAAAAGTCATTTTTTTCAACCCAATGGCAATATTGTAAAGAATTATGTTCCCTTTGTGAGCAACGTTGACTGCTTGAGATAGAACCCAAAAAAGTGTCGTCTGACAATGACATCTTCCGTTTGGACTGGAGTGAAATGATCTAGGGTTGTGTTTGTATTTATATAAAAAGGGGTAAAAAAAAAGTAATTTTTATATTTGGAACGGGTACGAGTATGGGTTCGGGGTGGGTACATATAACCTTGTTACCCGTCCCATACCCGTGTTTTGAAATCGGAGAAAACCCAAACCCAAACCCAGTCAAATCGGGGTGGGTATGGGCGGGTACCCACGGGTACGGGTATTTGTTGCCATGCCTAGGAAAGTGGGAGGAATAGGACAGTCATCCTTCAAATATATTATCATAAAATGGTTGTCACTCACATGTGCCAGAGATATCGATCACTCTGTATGTGACGGTTCACCGCATCCAAGCTTCCTTGCTTCCTCTCGAACCCACTCCAACAAATCATTCAACGTAGCAAACCTTTGTTTGGTGGTAAAATGTTCTCAATCTCGATGATCAATACAAAAAAGGTACTATAGGAGGAGCAGGAGGAGGAGCATCCTCTATTTTTGCACTGCCCAAAAAAAATATCAAGTTTCACGGGTGGTGGATCCTCGGCTTTGGCATTTTTGGTATCATCTACAACTTCAACTGAAAGAACCGACAACACAGTAGGAGGTTCAATATCAGGTGGCAATTCATTGGGGCATCAACAGGAACATCCATTACTAAAACAGTGCGAAAACAGGGTCAGAAAATACGACCAGTTTTTGTATTGGTATTGTTCGGATTATACAATCTGAACCACATTGTTGAATTTCAGATTTTATAATCCGGAACATTCCAGTACAGATTCATTGATGTGATTAAAAGGAAAACGCCTAAAGATTGAATGTGAGAGAGTTTATATACACATTACCTTTGCATTCAGACGAAAATGATGATGTCCACGCATCATGATGACAAAATTGCTACTCCAAATCATATTTTCGCCCAAAATGGTGTGTTTCTAGAGGTGTAGGGAGTGTTTGGTGATGAACTTCAACTAGGTTTTGGGTTCCCCTTGTATAATCAAAGTTTCCAGATTATACAATCCGAAAACTTCATGTTTTTTTTTTAAATACAGGTTTTTTGGAATATATAATCTGAAACACGTTAAAATATTTCGGATTATATGCTTCGGAAGATGATACACCCTCCTTTTGTCAATGATGCAAAACTTGCATGACGACCTTCAGATTTTGGGTGTTTTCAGATTTTATAGTCCAAAACAAATTCTGATTATAAAATCCGAACCCAGGGTAAAATTGAAAAAAATACATGACGTGCGAGAATGACATAAGGTGAGAAATGTAATAGTCTACTTTTTGGTGTAGGTCAAACTTAAGTTATACAAAACCTGACCCGACCTAACCCATTTTCACCTCCTTCTTGTTTTTTTTTTGGCACAACCACCCCTACTTGTTACCATAGACATAAAAATTATCGCTCCTAGATTATTATGTTTATATCTTTTTATATATATGGACACAAGTATATTAGAATATATTCCAAGCTAATGCAATCGGTTGAGATAATAACTCAATCAATTTACTAAAAAAAATAAAATAATAACTCAATCAACAGATACTCATCCCTCTATACCAAAATAAGTGTCTGCAGTTTTTTTTATAAGTGTATGTGTATTTTGATATTTTTTTTTGCTGCCTTCGAACTCCGAACCTTATGTTTTATATATTGTTCATACCAATTGAGGTAAGCTCACAAGGACTTTTGATTATATTTTTTATTTATATAAAAACAAATATTAGTATATAAGATTTTAATCTGTTTCAATAAATAATTTTAACTTTTTTTATAATTTTTGTTGATATATACTTTTATATAATAATTGTCAAAATTGTGTATTCATGTGTAAATATTATCAATTGTATTTTTTTAGGACAAATGAAGCAGTATTATTCCTTAAATAAAAAAAGGGTTAAATATGTTTTGTGTCCCTATAAATATGTCAACTTTTTGTTTTAGTCCCTCTAAAAAAATTCTTCAATTTTTAGTCCCTAAAAAATTTTACACCTTCACTTTTGGTCCCTCCATTAAAGTAAACTCATATGTAGAATTCATATTTTTTAATAAAATTTTGCATTAAAATTCATAATATAATAAGAATCTTTCCCAAAAAAATTTTAGAATTTTTTAACAAAACATGAATTTTTATATGTTTTAAGGTTAAAAATTCATATTTAATATGTGCTTTGTTAAAAAATTCTAATTTTTTTTAGAACATTTTACACATTTGTGCATAATTTCATTAAAAAATACAAAAATTAAATTAAAAATAGGGACCAAAAATAGTGATTGAAAATTTTATAGGGACTAAAAGTTGAAGGAAAATTTTAGAGGAATAAAACGAAAAATTGATATATTTATAGGGACCAAAAACATACTTAACCCATAAAAAAAATTAGTATTATATCATAATTATACGACCATAAAACAAGACAATCAGCCGTCAGGTATTTTGCTAAAGTAATCATAAGAATTGGTCAAATTATATGATTTTAAGAAGACAAACACTATCAAAGTCATCCACAAACCATGGGGTGTATTTCCTGGAAGGTAGTATCAAAAGACAAGATCTATTATATGTAAATGAAAATCTGGATTCAGCTTCTCAGATACAACCAGTGTGTTTGCAATGGAGAGTGAAACCAAACAAGTTAAGCACAAGAACAAGAATAAGGATGTCTTAGATATTCTCAATGAAACACTAGCCATCTACTTCAAAAACATCAACTTCATCATCTTCACTTTCCTCACTTCTCTCCCTTTCTTTTTTCTCATGGTTTACTTTGAAACTTTGTTCCAACAAACTCTAGTTCAAACTCCAAATATCATTTCATCTTTACCTTTCCAAGAAAAACATGATCGAATTTTCATCCTTTCCATGGATTCAGATGATGACTACTCAATCTCACACATTGATGATGTCCCAAGTTTTAGCAAAGATTATTTACCTCTTTTGATTCAAATTGGATTTATTTACACTATCCCTCTTCATGTTCTAGAATTCTGTTCTAAAGTATTAACTATGGATTTAGCCTCAAAGCTTATAAACTCAGAAGAGAATAATGCCAACATGAGTCTCAAACACATGTTTCAAAATTCAGTTGATGTATCAATCATGAAAGGAACATTTATAACTTCTTTGTATACACTTGCTTTATCAAATTGTCTACTTATTGCATTTCCTTGGATAGTGAGTAACTGTTTCGGTTTGGCTAGTACTTTTTGGTGCTACATAATTTTTGGAACAATTTGTTTTGTAGCTATTGGGAAATTGTTGATGGTGTATTTGGAATGGAGTGCTGTTTGGAATATGAGTATAGTGATATCAGTGTTGGAGGGTATTTATGGAATTGGAGCTATGAGAGTTTCATATTACTTCAGCAGTGGTAATCATAAGAGAGGACTTGTTTTGATGTCTGTTTTCTTTGTTTTTGGAGGTTTTTTAAGGTTATTGTGTATCTACTTTGAGTGCTATAAAGAAGGGAGCATAATTTTTATACAAATTGGGATTCTTACTGTGGTGAATACATTGAAATGGGTGTCTTGTGTGATTTATTTCAATGATTGTAAGGAGAGGAAAATGGAGAAGAAAATTGATGATGAGGAAATGGGCAAAGATAAGCTTGTAAGTAGTAATTCATGATAGACATAAGAGTGGATGAATGATAGTGTTTTGAATTTTGATGTATGAGTTAGTTTTAAGAGTTTTGAATAATGTACAAGACATGTTTGAGTTGGAAATGTTCATTCTTTCATTCCCAAAAGAATCAAGGGATTTCATAAAGTTTGAGATGTTAAATGACTTATGTACGCTGATCAAATTTATTTGTATCTGGCAGTTAATGTCATATTTTGTTGATTATGATAATAAATTTAATAAATCAAACATTGGTGTTAGAAATATGGACATGGAAAGTGGAAGTGAACGAGGAAAATGTGATGAATAAATTCCAAAAGTTTGAAGTTGTTAGGGTGAAAGCACATACCGTAATGATCCATGTCAAACACATCAATCACATTACCTTCATCTTTTCCCTTTCATTTGTGTTATACTTTGAAATTTTCCTTCAACTTAATGGTATTGTTTACTTAGTGCCACTTCATGTTCGAAAAATCTGTACTCTGCTCGATATAAGGATTTGACTTATTTTTTAAACGGTCACGTTAGTATGTTAATATTTGTTGGAAGTGAGAATAGAACCTAAAACCATCTTTATAGCACATCATTCCTTAACCCCCTCACCCAGCTACTAAACCAACCATATATTAAACCATCCTTTTTCTTATTTTAATTTGGAGTTATTGTTGAAAGATATTATCAATAATCAACAACTCTTACAAAACATAATAGCCAAAATTAGCCAAATTTTCCTTTCGGTCCCCATTATTAGTGAGATTGAGTTTCTTCTAATTCTAATGTGTCCTTGCAAGGACAGAAATTCGGCGGAAAACATGGTTTTGCGTGTTGCAGAGTAGCTTATGCCATTGCAATTTATCAGAATCATGTCTCTGTGTTTTTACTTTCGTCAGGTTTTCAAAATTTTCCAATGAAATCTTCTAGTATTTTATATGTGACTGTCAGAGCTGCCCAAATAATTGCAGGAAAACCAAAAAGGTTTTGCATAAATAAGGTCCTACGCTCCGACTTGAGATTAGTTCGAAAATCCAAGTTGGTTTGCTATAAGTAAATTCTATCATAAATCCATATCGAGGTTGATGATTTTCCCGGCCTTACTATGATGTGTGCATCCTCTAATATAAATTTTAATGGAGAGATTATTAACACGATTCTCTCATGTTTTTTCACACATTATAGAGTTTATGATGAAATTTCTACTGATAATTTATGATGAAACCATATGAATTTGGATTGGATCACGTTATCTTTGTTCAGGGAAGTCCATATATAGAGTTTAGTATGGAAAACTTGAAGCTTCAAAGCAAGCACTAAACCCAACAAGTTTCTCGCCTTTGGAAGAGTGACATTGTTTGCGTCTTGGTACCAGTCTCAATGACTCTATGTTGTGATGTTAATTGCTGTTTCACACTACCAAGTAGAGCAAAAGATAGCAGTCCCAATCACTCTTTGTTCTTACTTAATTGAATTTTAAGTTGTTATTAGACTTTGATGGTTGCACCATTTAAGACATTGGAAAGAAAGACGTGTTATATACTATACCACTAGTAAACAAGTACCACATCGCTGAGATTAAATAACGAGTACTACGGACTTTGCTATAAATTAAGAGTTCATTTACATGTTGATCAAAAGTAAATCCTTGAGCCTCGGTTGTAAGAGAGCCCCCTTCTCCCACATCTTTATTGATTTCCCAACGTGGAGGTGGGTAAATTATTGTTTTTCAAAATTCATTCATGAAGAATGTGAAGAAAAAAACAATATTTTACCCAATTTTTACTTGGTAAATCTGTAAGGGTGCAACATAAAACAATGAATTTTTTTTCTTCCAGTATGAATTGTTTATTAACGATTATTATTTTCTCTATTATTATAGTAAATTTATAAATCAATACAATTAATATTTTTTTTAATATTAAACGACTATTATTTCGAGATGAATGGCGTATTATTTTAAAATATGAGGTTGTAATTAAAACGGAATGTTAACTTATGTCTTTGGGGCACATGTTAATGACCTAAATTGAAAATATTGTTTAAGAAATTGTGTCAATTTATTCTTGTAAAGATTGAAAATTAATGTTTTGCACTAAATATTTACCATTTATAAAATCGTTAACATGTACTTTAAATACATAAGTTAACATGGCTCTTAAGTGATAGCTGGATCTTTTTATGACCACTACTTCTTAAACATGCAGTAAATTCGATGTTTGGAAATACAGAGGAAAAGTAAAATAAATTTGAGAAATTCATTATCATTATCAAAATTAACCTCTATTTACAATATGCTCAAGTGAAGTTGAAAGCTAGTAATTGTTTACTAACTCAAGTTAACGAACCACTATTCGTTGCGATGTTAACTGTTGTTCCTCACTACAATGTAGAGCAAAATATATGAATCCCAAATCCCAATTCCCAATCACTCTTTGTTCTTTCTTATTGGAATAGAGAATTGTGACTTGTTAGGTTTTGGTGTTTACAGGCTTACAATGTTTTAGGGAAGGAAATGTTGGTGACTTCACTGAGCCCCACATCGATGAGAAAAAGGAACGCCTATTGAGGGATTAGCTATAAAATAAGACTTGGGATAAAACATTTGCATTATGCTTCTTGGTGACAACAAATTATTTTGTTTTCCAGATGTTCTAGTATTTGGTTTACGATCCAATCTAAATTATTTTGTTTTCCAGATGATCTAGTATTCTTAAAAAAAAAAAAGGAAGTAGTATTATATCATAATTAAATGGCCATAAAACAAGACAATCAGCCGTCGGGGATTTTGCTAAAGTAATCTTAAAGAATTGGTCAAATTATATGATTTTAAGAAGACAAACACTATCAAAGTCATCCACAAACCATATGATGTGTATTTCCTGGAAGGTAGTATCAAAAGATAAGATCTATTATTTGTAAATGAAAATCTGCATTCAGCTTCTCAGATTCAATTAGTGTTGTGGAATGGAGAGTGAAACCAAACAAGTTAAGCACAAGAACATGAATAAGGATGTCTTAGATATCTTCAATGAAACTCTAGCCATCTATTTCAAAAACATAAACTTCATCATCTTCACTTTACTCACTTCACTTCCTTTCTTTTTTCTCATGGTTTACTTTGAAACTTTGTTCCAACAAACTCTAGTTCAAACTCCAAATATCATTTCAAATTTACCTTTCCAAGAAAGAAATCGACTTCGTTTCTATTCAATTGTCGACCACAAATTCATTTATAATGGCCCAAGCTTTAGCAAAGACTATCTACCTCTTTTGATTCAACTTGGATTTATTTACACTATCCCTCTTCATTTCCTAGAATTCTGTTCTAAAGTATTTAACTATGGATTTAGCTTCAAAGCTTATCAATTCAGAAGAAAACACCAAAATGAGTCTCAAACACATGTTTCAAAATTCAATTGATGTGTCAACTATGAAAGGAACATTTATCACTTCTCTGTATACACTTGCATTATCAAATTGTCTTCTTATTGCATTTCCATGGACTGTAAGCAATTGTTTCATTTTTACTAGATGGTGCTACATAATTTTTGGATCAATTTGTTTTGTAGCTGTTGGAAAATTGTTGATGATATATTTGGAAAGTAGTGCTATCTGGAATATGAGTCTTGTGATATCAGTGCTGGAGGGTATTTATGGTACTGGAGCATTAAAAGGATCTTATTACTTCAGCAGTGGTAATCAGAAGAGAGGACTTGTTCTGATGCTTGTTTTCTTTGTTTTTGGTGATATTTTGAGGTTAATGTGTATCTACTTTGAATGCTATAGAGGAGGTAGTGGAATTTTTATACAAATTGGGATTCTTACTGTGGCGAATACATTGAAATGGGTGTCTTGTGTGATTTATTTCAATGATTGCAAAGAGAGGGAAATGGAGAAGAAAATTGATGTTGAGGAAATGGGTAAAGCTCAGGTTGAAAGTAATTCAGCAAAGACATAATTTTGATGTATGAGTTTGTTGCAAGAGTTTTGAGTAATGTACAAGGCATTGTTTGAGTTGGAAATGTTCATAGATGTATGCCCCCAAATGAATGGATTTTTTTTCCGTTCTATGTGAAATTAACAATTGAATACTTGAACAAGATGTTAAAATTAATGTCATCTTCTGTTGATTTTAGTGATAAGTTTAATAAAGAAAACATTGGTGTTGGAAATGTAGATATGGAAAGTGGAAGCAGATAAGTAAAGCAAAACGTGATGAATAAAATGCTAGAAGTTGTAAGTTGTTAGGGTGACTTGAAAGCACACACATAGCAATCAGCTGTAAATTGTAATGGTCTATGTCAAAGACATCAACTACATCACTTCACCTTTATAATAATTTATCTCCCTTTAATTTGTGTTATAGTTAGATATTTTCTTTCAACTTAAATAGATTTTTTTAGTTAGTGACTCTTGATGTTCTACAAATCTGCACTATATGTGGATTTGGCATCTAATCTGCTCTCTGAATAGAATGAAATTAGTCTCAAGCAGAGGACTTGTATATATTTGTGTGAATTTTCCAGTTCGGAAGCAATCCATGTGAGGTAGTATGTAATAGTGTAAGGGATTTGTGGTAGCCCAATTTCAATTGTATTATGCAAGATTAAAATATGCGAGGGTCTAAATTTGCACTAATCATATAAATAAACTGCAGCTACTTTGTAGTCGGAGACATAGACAATATTGACAAAACTTTTTTAATTTTGTTAAATTGAAGCATAAATTTTACAAGATTCGACAATAATAACTTGAATTTGGCATATATGGAGCCGGATTGGTTGTAACAATAATGAATAACTCTACAACTGTGAAATAAGTTTTTCATAAGGATAAAGAGGGTTTGATGGTTCAATTAGTTTGAGTTAAGGTATAAAATGTTAAAGATTATGGGTTTAAACTCGGACGAAGAAGAAAAACTAATCTAACAATTGATTATGGATTTAAAAAAAATATTACTTTTATTTTCATTGATTTATTGTTTTGAAAATTAAATGATGGGAGGAATGCTTATTATTTCCCTAATGTAATCCTAATTAATTAATAATATGAGAAAGAAGAAAATCACTACTAAAAAACATAATTTTAGTGGGTTAAGGATTCAACTCAAATCGTAGAAGGACTTGAATTCAAATTTTAATGCCGCATTAAAACTTTATCGATGGATAATATATACACATACATCGATCAACACTTCTTGAGCTTTGAGACTATCTTTGACTCCTCGAAACACCAATCACCTAGATTTTATTTATATTTTTTTGTAAGAAAGAAAGAAGACAATATAATATGCATTCAAATTTTAAAAATATTTTATAATACAAATAAAAAACATTAATTATATTTTAAAAGCAATCATGAAAGAGGTGACCAGAGGGTAATGTAATGGCAATGCAGAGCCACACAAAACAGAGAGAGTGATGAATAAAGTGATGATGAAGATGAATGGTTAATGGTTAATGAACATGACCATGGCTTCTACTCTCACTTACACTCTCTCTCTCACTCCCTCCACTTCCCATTCCTATCTCTCCCAAACCAGACACGGTTTTCGTTATCCCACAATTAAGTTACCTTCTTTCAACAACAATAACCGTAATAACCACCGTGTCTTCTTTAAAGTCTCAGCTTCATCTTCATCTTCGTTTCAAGCTCTTATATTTGACTGTGACGGTGTCATCTTGGAATCTGAGCACTTACATCGTCAGGCTTATAACGATGCATTTCTTCACTTCAATGTTCGTTCTCCATCTTCTTCTTCTCAACCACTCAACTGGGATATAGAATTCTATGATCAACTTCAGAACCAAATTGGTGGTGGCAAACCCAAAATGCGATGGTTCCACAAATTTCTTTCTTTCATTCTTGAAACTTTGCTTCTTAGTATTATGTTATGTTTGTGTTTGTGATTGTGATTGTGTTTTATTATTATTTTTTTTTGTTGAGAATTTTCAGGTACTTTAAGGAACATGGGTGGCCTTCATCAACGTTATTTGAAACTCCTCCAACTAGTGATGAAGAACGAGCAAGGTTGATTGACACTCTTCAGGTTTTTATGCTTTTCTTAATCTTACTTTCATTTCTATCTATTTATCATGACTAGGCCACTATACACTCACACAATGGACACAACATTGACATGACCGGACACTAACATAACATGTGTTTGACATCAGACACACCTTCTATCTGAAGTGTTAGTGCTACATAGCTTCAAAGCTACTATCAGAACGGAAATTGTGTAGTAATTTAATAATTAGGAGTTAGGAGCTTCGCTATTTAGTAACCATGTTTCCCATTGTTCATTGGATGAGATTTGGATTAGAAACTACGAAGGTCATTTCATAGGCTAAATTTGCTTGTCCTGGTTACTATTTATTTCGAGGGGAAAACTTGGACATGAAAATGTTCTGCCATTTAGAATGAAACTGACATTCATTACAATTATAGTTTCCTTGTTTGGCTATTTAATTTGCAAATTCAAGATTACAAAATTCTGTGAACAAGAGATGTTTCTTGATCGTATTTCAACTTATTTTGATTGAGTAAATCGAGTTTTTGTGCATATCGAAGTATCAAGATTTGTATGCTTATGATCACCCTGTCAGTTGTTGCCTGACTTAGAGTATGGTGTCACATTGAAGAATGAATTTGAGACTTAAGTCAAATGGTAGCTGCATTAGATTTTAGAAAGAAAGAAATAGATACTCATGAGTTCTATGTCCCACATTGGTTAGATGAAACAACAAGTACTGAGACTTGTCATATAAAACAAGAGTCTGTTCGCTTTGCAAATTCATACCTTTCTCGGCCTTTTGGCTAAGATCAAGTGTAGTATCTGTTCTTATCAGTTTAATATCTGATATGTGGGCCAATGGTCCACACGATATTAAATTTATTTTTTGAGGGGGAGAGTCCACCACAATAGCTTGCTATTGGGTCTCTCATGTGTGCTTTTGTCTTGCACTATTGCAATTGCCTGGCACACCCCACCAATAAAGTCTTAATTTTTGTTTTATTTTAAGTATTTATTTGGATTAGTAGGAATTATGTGGGTTTTTAACTAGTATCATAAGTTTTGTGAAAAGAAAAATTTAGATGCTGTGATGAGATTATTTGGATTGCATGAAAAAATTGAACTTGGGACTCCTGTATTGTAGTGTTACTTTTAGAAAGCTGGACTTGGCTCTTTGCTTTTCAATAACGGTAAATCTGGTTAGGAATTGTAAACCTACTTTGACACTCAAATGAACCATCTATTTTCATGAGCATATGTCTTCAAGAATTTATCCAAGACCAACAATTTGAATCCCATCATTTTAATATGTTTCTTAAATATAAATATATCAAATATTTATTTCACTCTCCAAGAAATATATATCAAGTGAATTTACATGAGAAGGAAGTCTTGATTTGTTGTTTGACATAGGAGTCTGCTTAAGCATATGAAATTTCAGATTACAAATATTCGTTTTGTTCTTTATCTCTCTAAATTGCATTTAATCATGTTAAGATACGGATCTAGTTGATTCCATATGACATGAAGGATACAACTAAGTGATTCTCGAGTCAAAGTTATTTTGAGTGAGGAAATCAAGTTTATGCACTTATGAAAGTTCAAACACTTTGTATGCTTATGTTGCATGCATAACTCGCTTATTTTGGTTTCTTAAACAATGAAGACCCTGTCAATTGTTGCCTCACTTAGAGTATGGTGTAATTTCATTGGTCATGTAGGATTGGAAGACAGAGAGATACAAAGATATAATCAAGTCTGGCTCTGTACGTATATTTCCTCTCCTAATATTCCACATTCCTGAATTGTGAAGGTGGTATTTTTGTTGATAAGCTAACACAGATGAATTAAATTACCTTTACATTTTGGCACAGGTAAAACCTAGACCAGGAGTTTTGAAATTGATGGATGAAGCCAGAGATGCCGTACGATAACCTTATTTACCGGTTATATATTTTTGTAATGTTTTGATCTATATTTTTTGCCTTGTTGCACGAAGTATAACCTTGTTTACCGTTATACTTGATTGGTTTGGTTCGGATCTTGTAATTTTTTGCTCAATTGCTGATGCAGGGGAAAAAGCTAGCTGTTTGCTCTGCAGCAACTAAAAGTTCAGTTATTCTTTGTCTTGAAAACCTTATTGGAATTGTAAGCCTAACTTAATACTTGTTCTCTCTATTGGGAGTAGGAGTTTTCTTTATAAATTTGCATTCAAGCATCTTATTTTTTCTACTGTAGGAGCGCTTTCAAAGCCTTGATTGCTTTCTTGCTGGTATATGCACATCACTTTAATATCTAGTATTGTTCGTATAACATTGAAACATATATGTTTCCTGCTCATGAGTTTAGGACCAAGTTTAACCTTATCTATCAATTTTATTTAAACTTTAAGGTGATGATGTGAAGGAAAAGAAGCCCGACCCGTCAATATATGTGACAGCTTCCCAGGTTTTAATATGACAATACCATCAAGAACTTTGAAAAGTGAAATTTTGAGGGTTTGTTTTGTGTGCCATATTACCAAGTATAATTTATATACTGTGCATTGCAGAAGTTGGGTGTATCAGAGAAAAATTGCTTGGTGGTAGAAGATAGTGTTATTGGTTTACAGGTAAATCTTCTCATATTATGAATACCCTATATATGTGCTCAATTAATCTCTTTATATGTTGTGAAAAAGGAAAATAAGAAAAAAGCTAACTATCTTGGCTTGTGTTAGAAAGTTAGAGGGCAAGGAAAACTCTTGATTTGTTGTTTGATAAAGTAGTTGGCTTAAATAAATGAAATTTCTATTCACAAATCTCTATTTGGTTCCTTATCTACCTAAATTGCATTTAATCATGTTTAGAATACTGTAATCCTGACTTTGTTAACTGTGGTTAAGCACATTCATCATCCAAGGCTTGAAGCGTGAGTTGTTAGACTTGGATGGTCTCTGCATTGGACTTTAGAAAGAAAGAAATGTTATACTACTCATGAGTTTTATGTCCCACATTGGTTAGAAGAAATAACAAGTACTGAGGCTTTGCTATAAAATAAGAGTTCATTTACATAACAATTCATACCTTTCTCGGCCTTTTGGCTAAGATCAAGTGTAGTATCTGTTCTTATCAGTTTAATATCTGATATGTGGGCCAATGGTCCACATGATATTAAATTTATTTATTGAGGGGGAGAGGCCACCACGGTAGCTTGCTATTGGGCCTCTCTTGCGTTGCCATTGTGTTGCACTATAGAAATGGCCTGGCGCACCCCACCATTGAAGTTTTAAGTTTTGTTTTTTAATTCTTTTAATAAGTTAGTTTTTTTCTTTCCTTATTATCTTGCTAACCTGTATTTAATAAACTAAAAACTAAACTAATCATATTTTGTGACTAAAATACACTCTCAAACTAACAACTAAACTAATAAATTTCTACAGGCAGCAACACAAGCAGGGATGTCTTGTGTGGTTACCTACACATCTTCCACTGCTGAGCAGGTGAGGAACCTCAAATGAATTTAACCAGAAAATACTACGATTTGATATTGAAATTTGGGTGGAAAAACTGGCTGCATGATGACATAACTGGTTTTGTCTTTGGTCGAATATAGGATTTCAAAGAAGCCATAGCAATCTACCCTGACTTGAGTAACGTAAGGTATAATCATAATGCATTGCTGATAACTGTCTCGGTTAGGTGTTCTCAATTCAAACACAGCTACTAAGATTTTGTGAACAATTATGCAGCTTGAAAGATTTGGAGTTGCTACTTGAAGACACTGTAGCTGCTAAATAGGATAATTGTTTATTTCTTGGAAATGTTATTATTATAAGTTGCCTTTGAATTGGTTTCTGTGAGTAAAGCGGGTCGAAAGTTTGAGGTTTATCAGAAGGCTAAGAATCCTTTGTTTTTCTTTTCTTTTCTTTTCTTTCTCTTATATGTTTTTATGTGGATTCAGTTCATTGTAAAATGTAATAAAGGTCATAATCCATTGTTTGTATTTTGAATGTCTCTCATAGATTTACTTTCATGGTTCATCAAGTTCAGTGCATGAAAGTTATGTTTTTATTTTTAAAATTTTCAAATAATTAGTTTCTTTCCTCCTTAAGATTCTTAAGAATGAACATAATCAGCAATGAACTCTATATTTCTTCAGTCAAATAATCTATTGAAACATCTTGAGGCCTATTTAAGCCGTAAAATACATATTTAGAGGCTATTAACTGATTTAATATATACTTAAGAACCTCAAATTACATTTTCATCAATGAAAAACTAACAAGACTAATTGTATATCATTCAAAGGGCTAATTTAATTATTTACTCATCATTTCGTTCTGAATGGATGACTTCCTCAATGCTGTAAATTTGCTAGAATAGTTTCAATTACATGTTATCAGGATATAATTTCCAGTGCGAAACAATATAAATAAAAACATTTTTAATCCAAATTCATTGAATTTACCAAATCTATATTATCATGATTTAACATGTAGTAAGTAGAGGTGAAAACATTACGACAAATATTAGTTTTGTAAGAAAAGCTGCTAATAAAAGTTCCAACTCTGGCTGTGGTGCTGGTTGAGGCTGAGGAGATGGTGGTGTCAGGTCCTCCGGAGGTTGTGGCCGCGGTAATGAGCATTGTACTCACTGCAATAAACTGATTCACACCAATGATGTTTGTTTCACGAAGCATGGATGTCCACCTCATTGCCGAAAGACCAATAATGGTTCTGCCGACAATTGTACAACTAGTACCACTGAAAATGAAGATGGTAAATCTAGCGCGGTTGAGGGATCTATTGGAGATGGTAACAGTTCAGGATTTACACCAGAACAGCAAAATGATTTTTGGACTCTTGCAAGGTTCTTCACTGCTCCATCTCATAATATCAACCATCTAACCAATTCTTCTTTGAATTCAGGTACTTGCTTCTTGAATAAAATTTCAAATATTAGTTATTCTAATTCTTGGCTTCTAGACACAGGAGCTATTCATGTTTGTTTTTCTGCTTCTTTATCATCATACCTTCACTTGTTAATGTTTAAAAATAATTACTTTTGCTTACCAATTTAATAATAATTACTTCGTATTTAGTAATTTTGTACTTGGGAGCTTCACTATTTAGTTACCATGTTTCCCATTGTTCACAGAATGGGTCTTGCGTTGGAAAATATGCATACATGTCATTTAGTCTACTAAACTTACTTGTCCAGAATACTATTTATTTAGAAGGGAAATTTGGACTTGATTTTTTTTTGTCGATTTCAGTCATATCAGTAGGAATGAAACCGTTCATTCATTATGATTGTAGTTTCCTTGTTTGGCTATTTAATTTGCAAATTCGAGACTACAAAAAACTGTGAACAAGAGATGTTTCTTGATCCTTTTTCAACTTATTTAAAGTGAGTAAATCAATTTTAGCACCTATGAAAGTTCCAGCTCTTGTATGCTTATGTTGACCCTGTTGATTGTTGCCTCACTTAGACTATGGTGTCACATTGAAGAGAGAATTGTTAGATTGGATGGTTGTGAAATTGGACTTCAGAAAGAAAGAAAAATTATACTACTCACGAGTTCTATGTCCAACATTGGTTAGATGAACTAACAAGTACTAAGGCTTGTGATATAAAACAAGAGTCCATTCTCTTAACAAATCATACCGTTCTCGGTCTTTTGGCTAAGATCAAGTGTAGTATTTGTTCTTATCAGTTTAATATTTGATATGTGGGCCAATGGTCCACACGATATTAAATTTATTTCTTGAGGGTGAGAGTCCACAACAATAGCTTGCTATTGGGTCTCTCAAGTGTTGCCTTTGCGATGCACTATTGCATTGGCTTAGCGCGCCCCACCAATAAAGTCTTAATTGTTTTTGTTTTCTTTTTTTTGGTTTTAACTTATGGTGGTATTTTAGCTACTATCTCAAGTAGTGTAATAATGTAAATTTTCAGAAGCTGGGGCTATAATGATTATTTGGATTGCATGATAGTTTTGGACTTGGGACTCTTGCAGTGTTACTTACAAGCTGAACTTGGCTTTTTTGTTTTGGAGGAACTGTTAATCCTAGTTAGGAATTGTATACCTACTTTCACACTAAAATGAAACCTTTATTTTCCACAAAATGTCTTCAAGAATTTATCCACAAATTGAGTCCCATCTTTTTAATATATTTATATTTATTTCACCATCTAAGAAATATATCAAGTGAATTTATATGAGAAGTCTTGATTTGTTGTTTGATGTAGTAAATTGCTTAAGCATATGAAATTTCAGATTACAATCTGATCCTGCCGGACCTGAGATCTCTGGATAGTGGTGTTGAATGACCTTTGAGTGGACGACCTTCGTCAGAAGCCTTCTTCTTGGAAGGCGGGGTGGTACTTGTAAAGACACTCCAACGCTCAAGTCACTAAGCGCTGTGGATCTATTAGGTAATTTTAGGGTAAAATGTGTGCGTAAGCAATGCCCCTGAGTTAGTATTTATAGTGCAGGTTAAGGGTTTTGGTCCTTGAACCTTTACCTGGGATGCTGCCCTTGGAGGACAGCTATAAGCAGATCGTAAGAGTACGCCTTGGATCCTGCCTGGATGGCCCAGATGGCTCCAAGAGGTCATTATTCCAGTGCAATCAAGGGACATGTCCATCTCAGGGTCATTCATGACCTATGAGGAGGGAAGTCCAGACTGTCCCTGGTTTGGGTCTTGGCCCGGACCGGAACACAAATCTTCATTTTGTTCGTTATCTCGCTAAATTGCATCTAATAATGTTATGATATGGATCTAGTTGATTCCATATGACAGAAGGATCTAACTAAGTGATTGCTTGAGTCAGTTATTTTGAGTGAGGAAATCAAGTTTATGCACCCATGAAAGTTCCAACACTTGCATGCTTATGTTGAATGCACAACTGACTTATTATGCTTTTTAAACAATGAATAATCTGTCAATTATTGCCTCACTTAGAGTAAGGTGACATTTCATTTTTCATGTAGGATTGGAAGACAGAGAGATACAAAAATATAATCGAGTCTATTTCCATAAGTATATTTCTACATAATGTTCCACCTTCCTGTACTGTGAAGATGGTATTTTTGTTGTGAATCTATCTTTTAAGTTAAATTACATGTACATTCCTGTACCGTCTTATTTTTTCTGTTGAAGGAGCATTTTATAAGCCTTCATTGCTTCCTTGCTGGTATATTCATTCACACCATATATTGTTTATATAGCATTGAAACATATGTTTCATGCTTAAGAATTTTGGACCAAAACTTTTCCATGTTGCCATGCCTATTGAGATTGAGGCATCTAAGCTCAAAGTTAATACATAGTGTAAGACAAATAAAATTCAATTGGTGTGAATTAGAGAGGGTTTCCTTGTTGATTTACTAAACTCTATTCAATTTTATAGATTTTTGTCATCTAGCAATACTTTGCATACTCAATTTTATAGACGGAGGGTTTCACGTGATGGTGTTAAGGTAAACAAGCTTGACCTGTCAATATATTAGACAGCTTCTTAGGTTTCAGTACGACAATACCATCAAGAATTTAGAAAGTTGAAACTGAGGTTTCTTTTTTGTGCCAATAGTATAATTTGTATAGGGTTTTTCTATCATGTGCAAATTTGCACATGTTAAGAAATTTAAAATAGTAATTTTGCATTGGAACTTAAACATTTTGTATTAAATATATAACTTTTTGTTAAATAATTGTTGGTTTCAATAAAAACTTGTTACTTTTAGTTATCTTAACATGTGCAATATTGCACATGTTAGACAAACCCATTTGTATATATTGTGCATTGTAGAAACCTGAGAAAAACTGATTGGTGGTAGAGGATAGTATTATTGGTTTACCAGTAGATTTTCTCATGTTATCAATATTCTACTTGATCAATCAACCAACATTCAAACAGAGGGCAAGAAAAATTGTTGATTTGTTGTTTGATATAGTAGCTGGTTTACCTTTATTTTTAATTTTTTTTAAAAGGCAAAAGAAGATTCTATTAGATAAAAGAAAGCACAAGGTGTGCATACCAGTACAACAAAACAAGCAGTAGCTACCAAGTTGCATTTAATCATGTTAAGAATATTGTTACCCTGGCCTGAATTTGTTAACTGTGGTTAAATGCATTCTTTATCCAATGTTTGAAGAGGGAATTGTTAGACTTGGATGATTGCTGCGTGGACTTTAAAAAGAAAGAAATAGCTTAGTGCTCATGAGTTCTATCTCCCACATCGGTTAGAATAATAACAAGTACTGGGGCTTTTGATATAAAGGAAGAGTCCATTCTCTTAATAAATCATACCTTTCTCGGCCTTTTGGCTAAGATCAAGTGTAGTATCTGTTCTTATCAGTTTAATATCTGATATGTGGACCAATGGTCCACATGATATTAAATTTATTTTTTGAGGGGGAGAGTCCACCACAATAGCTTGCTATTGGATCTCTCAAGTGTCGCCTTTGCGTTGCACTATTGCATTGGCCTGGTGCACCCCACCAATTAAGTCTTAAGTTTTGTTGTTTTATGTTCATAAGTGCTTATCTGTTTAAGTATACTTCTTAGAACTTTTGGTGGATAATTTTTGAAGCAGAAACAACAAGGATTATTTAGATGTGAATGGTGGTTACAGAACCTGGCACCCCACCAAGAAGTCTTAATTTGTTTCTTTTCATCTTTGATCCCAAATGTCTCTTATTGTTTTGGACTAGGGCTCCCCTCACCCTAAACACAAGTTAATTAAAAAATAAAGGCTTAAATGCAGTTTTACCCCCCCTATTTTGATTGAATTTGGATTTTGTCCCCCCTATTTTAAAACTCGGAATTTTATCCCCTCTATTTTGATTGAATTTGGATTTTACT
>Ga0228710_1004291_pt1 | contig 22540 bp, 14 predicted proteins | sample MedpolnodulmetaG_FD_177995 | JGI IMG/M metagenome (GOLD analysis project Ga0228710, IMG submission 177995) | Root nodule microbial communities from Medicago polymorpha collected in Santa Monica, California, United States - pink nodules | ecosystem: Host-associated > Plants > Roots > Nodule...
GATGCTTATACAAAACGACGACTGCTCCTTCAATGGATGCACACTTTATTGTATATTTGGATCTCCAGGACATCCAACACCAATGCAGCAAATGTTTGCTATTTTTCCTTTCCTAACCTATCCAGTATCCACAATGGTGTTGAAATGTACTGTTAAATATACCACAAATTTGGCATCCAACTCAAACAAAACATTCTAGATAAAAATAAAATAAAAATAGTTTTATGAAGCTAATATTTATTTTTTAAACTATAGAATGGACTGCATTAACCGTAATTTTAGAATCACATTCAAATGTCAACCAAATGATGCAAATATTTTACTTTAATTATAACTATCTTAAAGTCACATATATGATTGGTTGTAACTTTTAATTAACGTTTACTCCGACAATGTATCAAAATTAAACCGTTGTTTATTATTAGATTTCCATGGCTAGATTTCTGGATTCAAGAGATATTGTGGAGCTACTACTAAAGCAATCAGATTATGAACTCGTGATAATCAGCACCATTATTGTACTATTCGACACTTCCCTTGTCGCCGCCACCACCACCGGCAGCTCCTTATGCTCATGCACCACCTTCAAAAGCAACACCTACCTGCCACTGAAAAGGGCATCATCACAACTGCCACGGAAATGTCTGATGGCAGGAACCTATTACCAGAGCTAGGAATTCAGGATTTGACAAAATGTGATCCTTTTCTCTATAGCTTCGACAGTTTTGACATGAACAGATGATTTCTCTACAACAATTTTGTCAGATTTTGAGACATCGGCAATATATCATCCAAGCCACGCTCTTCAAATACATCAAATTTGCGGCGCTTCCAGCTCCAAGACCGCGAGTTATAGTGGTCGTGTTGTCAGATATTAAACCTACGTCAGATTCATAAACATGTTTTTCAACATCAGTGCTGAAGAAAAGGTTCTTATAGCGACATTGCTGTAATACATCATCAAGATTGAGCTCATAGAGAAGAATTTTATCGTTGTTCCACGCTACAATGTGCGATTTCGAGTTATCAACGAAGTTGACTTCAATGGATGGACACTTAAATGCAATAATTTCCATTGTTGGACCCCCTACGTTACCATCACCAGTGCAGCAAATCTTTACCATTTTTCCTTTCCTAACCTATCCACAGTGGTTTTGAATGGTTGAAGTCTATCAGTAAGTAATTTTTTTACGAATCACTTTCCATAAACTCACAACAAAGGATATTCCGACATTAATTCAAAAAAATTGCTAATATTATATTAATGAAAGAGTCTCTTGTGGTGAATTCAGATCAGCCCAATAGAATATGTGTATATTTAGAAAATAGTGATGTGCAGTTATTAGCATTATTGACAGAATAAGTCAATGGCAATTTGTATTCATAAGCCATTATTAGTTTCCTGATATACTGTTGTAACAAATGTATATTACAGACATCACAAATGCAATGAAAACCATCGAAATACATTTTCCTATACAGCCAAACACTATTGATTTGTGGAACAAAGAAACACAACCATAGCACGCCGTCTACCCATTCATACAAATAGGTAGACGGTCCACCACAGACCGTTGAGGTTAGCTTCACATTATCATAATTAAATATAATCATATGAAAAGATAAACATTTAATTATACTTCAATTAGTTAAACAAAGATAATTCAACTTCTACAAGTTCACAAATATCACAGATAGATAATTCACCAATCACACCAATCACCAAGCACACATATAATCAAAACTCATGCAAGATCATATAATGCACCTACGCATGACACCTACATGCATGTGGTACCAATCACCAACAAGGTCGTCCCCTTTGATGCAACAAAAATATCATAATCGTCGTCATTTCGGATATAAAATCCATCACCATCAGTCATGTATGCATGAAGATATGAGTCAACAACAATGCATATATTCACACAAATCGTCACCAATAATTAAATACAAGTATTCGTCGTCACCAATAATCGTCTCCAAATATACATGCAATCACCACATTCAACATCAACGTTTATCATGTATGGGTTCAACACATCAACAATCAACAATCATATATGTCATGTTGTAATTCTTCATCCACATTCGACAACACCATCATCAACAATTATCACCAAGAAAGAAAAACACTTTCAAGGAAAATCGACATTTGAGGAATTAAATCAAAACCAAGTAAACGTATACAATTGCCTCAACAAAACACGTCCACTACTCACATATGTTCATAGTAGCTTAGACATATGAGTATCCTAGGCTAATTCCAAGAAATCACAAAGTTATGCTAAGTTTGTCTCATTTCTCAAAAATAACCATTTTTGACATTTTTCAAAACAAGACAACTTATACCAAATAGGAAAACCTACATTTCAAATACCAATCAACATATACTCATGAACATAGGCTACTTGCAAACTATCAAGTCTTAGTTCGAAGTTTTACCCAAGTTCATTTGAGAAAGTCTTAAGTTCGTCTATGCCACCATTTTATCAAATTCAAGTTCCAATACAACCATGGCTATGCACCAACCTTACATGCTTCATCTAAGTCCATTAGAACCGTAGACCAAACATGCAATCATCTTTATTCACAAAAAGCCCATTTTTCCGATTATTTCCGAAAACTGAAAACGCCACAAGTTCAAGTTTCAAACCATTTAGAAAATCCAAAGTTTGAATAAGTAAAATGTGTTCCAGTAGCAATATCAATGAAAACAGCAAAAGAACACACTCAAACAAGCGCATAGGACCCCTACACGTCGGTCCCCAAGCACCCGGACGCGAAACAACACAGATGTTGTTTCTGCTAGGGCGCCTGAAGTGCAGCGCCCAGCGCTGGTCTTCTATAAGTGGGAGCCTAGCGCCACGAAACGCGCGTTTTCGCGTGTTTTCGGCCACGGGTTTCGCCATTTTTCGCCCAAAAATGCTTAGTTAGGTTCCATATTCGTCCAAAATGATTAAAGGCTCAACCCAGGGCTCAAACACATCGAATACACTCGTTTCCTGACACTTGAAATAACTTATGAAATAATTGAAAAGTTTTTCTTAAAACACCAAAGTTTTCAACAACAACAATTCATCTCTTTCAAAAACAACACAATCAACAACAACAACTCAACTTATCAACACCAATCCATAAAATGGCTTTAACAACAACACTCAACAACAATCATATCACATAATCATGAATCTATTCATAATTCAACAACAACAACATCATATATCACCAATTTGAACAAAATTCACAAAGTTTCCATTTCTATATCACTTGAGCATGTAAATTCCACATCAACAATTCAATTATCATCAAATTCACATACCCAAACATAGCACTATGATAAGAGCACGAATTTCACCAATTAAATTCACAATAATCAATTTTCAAAATTAAGCACTTTTGAATTTAAGTAGGAAAAAGAGATTACAACTTAATTATGCATGAACAATATTCCCCTTGCCTCAATTGAACACAAACTTAGCTTAGGCTTCACTTTAGCCCCACCCTCTTGAATCTCTACCCTTTTCATTCTTCTCCCAAGCTTCTTAAACCCTTGTTCTTGCTCTTTCTCTCTACCTCTCTCAAAAGTTTTGTGAAAATGAACAAATGATTCTATGTGACCTAATTTCCTCAAATACTAGAATTTAAATAGGCTCCTCACTATTGGTCTTAATCCTTAATGTCTTAATGGGCTCAAAATACTCATTAACCAATTCACAAAGTTTCTACTCACTTAATGGGTAAAAAAAATAACGGATAGTTACCGGCTCTAAATTAATTACCACAACCCACTAATAACTTAGTAAAAATAACTATTCCTACTCAAAACACTACTTAAATAATCTACACGGTGGAATTACTAATTTACCCTTGCTCACAAAATGATCAAAATACCCCTAAGTCCAAAATCACTAAAATACCCTTCTAACACTAAACCCATCAAAATGCACACATAGACAATTAATCACATACGAGCACATAAAACACACATAAAAACAATTAAAATAAATCTAACGAAAATCGGGCTATTACATTTAACAACATATTTTTATGATTAACGAAGTTGTAAAACTTGTTAATGATACAACTCAATTTTTGTGTTAAGAACCTCCTCTATATATATTTATAAAAAAAATTATACAATATTTTTTTACATTTATTGAACTACCTATATGGTCAAATGATTTTCACCAAAAAAAAATGGTCAAAAGATTAATTTTCATTTATTATACCACCTTTGTGGTCTAAAAATCAATTAATATATGTAATTTTCAAAACATACAAAAAAGTCACCTTTATGAGCTTCTACGATACTCCTTCCATTTTTAATTATAAGCAAAATTGACTTTTTAAGTTCATTCAATTAATGAAGTATTTTACTTATAATTAGAAATGGAGGGAGTATATAACAAGAAGCAGATCATATTCCATTACTCACTCTAATATGTGCAAGTATGATGGTTTCGGTCTCCAAAATTGTATTCTTAATTTCAATGTTACTAACTATTCTCGTTGCTTTGCAGTTTGTAGATGGTAAAACTGATGCTTACTACACTATATATGAACACATTATCAACAACATGACCAATACTGCACTTGGTGTTCGTTGTAAAGACAAACATCATGATGCTGGATTTCGAACAATAAATTTTCAAGGAGTTTACACATTCAGTTTTAAGCCTAATCCTGTTGTTAGAGTAACCTTATGGTTTTGTCGATTTACATGGAATAATGATTTTCAATACTTTGATATTTATATACAAAAACGAGATTACAGATCTTGCCAAAAAGACTGTACTTGGTTTATAAATTGGTCTGGACCATGTAGGCATAAGGGGACATCTTTAGATTGTTTTCCATGGAATCCAAAAGTTGCTATAGTTTATGAAAATAGGCAACTTGATCATAAGAATAATACTCTTAATGTGTAATTTTATCGTCAACTATGTCTCCTTGAAATTTATATAGTTGGAATAACAAAAATAATGGAATAATTTATTAAAAGTTTTGCTATAGTTTCTTTTGACTCGTATGACTTTTGGTATAGTTAATCGGCAAATACTGAGCATTACGATTTATGAGTTTGATCTTCTTTTCTTTCTCAATTTTTGTTTACTTCATTTAAAAGGGAATATTTCTTATATTGCTTCGTTTAAAAGTGAATGTGTTTTTGCTTCCCTTTCCTTTGTTTTTTCTTTTGTTTTTATGACCATCTTAGGCTTTATCTGTGACTTTGGAGGAGAAGGGAAGACTTAGGGGGTGGGGAGGAGGCCCTGTTCTTGTTTGGAAGTTCAAAAAATCATCCCTTGTAAGTTACATATTAACTTTTTAAATCAAATTTACACGTTTGATTTTGTGAATTCTTCATATTTTAATATAAGTGATTCTTCAAAATTGTAATTATCATAATTCTTGCATTTTTGCAATTAGGGATCGATCAAATGAAATATTATCTTTATGAATGTAGATTTTTGCTATGATTTTAAATGCATCCTCCCGTTAGTCAAATACCAAGTTAAAAAAAATGCTGAGATTTATTCAACCATTAATCACACGGGCTTCTAATCAAAAGACCCAACAAGATAATTGAACAACTTACCATACATAAAATAACTGAGGATCTACAAATTTTACAAAAATTATAATCAAATCTATTTATCGTGATTCACATATTAAGAGCCGGGAAGTTCACATTAAAGGATGGCATCACGCATATAAACATGTGGCATCATTAAAGGATGGTATCATGGCATAAAGGATAGAGTTGGCTTGTTAAACTTTAGGTGACACACACTAAGAGCAGGTGGAAGTGCACATTAAAGGATGGCATCATGCATATAAACAAGTGGCATCATTAAAGGATGGAATCATGGCATCATGCATTAAAGAATAGAGTTGACTTGTTAAACTTTAGGTGACACGCACTACGAGCAGGTGGAAGTGCACATTAAGGGATGGCATCATGCATATTAACAAGTGACATCATTAAAGGACGATATCGTGGCATCATGGCATCATGCATTAAAGGATAGCGTTAGAATATTAGTGAATGTGAGAAAGAAAACTAGCGTGAGTTAACTTACGCTAGGGTTTAGTGTGAATTTTCAGCGTGACTTGAGTCACATTGCGTGAGTTAAGTCACGTAGAGTCTAAACCTGCGTTTGGTTGGGAATGGACAAATCTTGTTGGGAGAAGAGCATTTTTCAAAGACATAAGGATCAAAGGGACCACAACCACGACTCCATTATGTACCCACACCCGAATCCCTATAGTTAGGGCTTAGGTGATTTCTGTGAGCCTTGGAAATTTTCACCAGAAGAAGAATTACACCTTAACAATTCATAAGAACAATTGTTGCAATTAATTAAATAACTAGGATCAAAATTGTTGAGGGACAAAAAAAATCTAAGACTTGTTTAATAGGGGGACCAACAAGTTGGTTTTAGAAATGGAAGGACTATAAGTTTATTTTAGGTTTAAATGCTCAATTAGTCCATTAACTTGATTTTAAGTATCAGTTTGGTCCCATAAGTAATAAAAGGTCCGTTTAGGGTTCTTAACTTTATTTAATGTAACGGTGTGTTCCCTTCTGTTAATTTAATTCAAAAAAACGTTAAATTTTGGTCTCTTAACTTATTTAATTAGTATTAGTTTGATCCCTTAACTTATTTAATTGGAATTAGTTTGGTCTCTAAACTTAACTATTTTTGAATTAAATTAACAGAAATGACCAAACCGATATATTAAATAAAGTTAAGGGACCTAAACGGACCTTTTATTACTTATGGGACCAAACCAATACTTGAAATCAAGTTAAGGGATCAATTCAACACAAACACATTGTCAGCTTCATTGACATAAGCAATCATCCAACCGCGCTATCCGAATACGCAAATATGTGGCCTTGCCAACTCTTAGACTGCGAGTTTTTTGTCGGTGTGTTGATGGATACAAACACAATGTCAGCTTCATTGACATTTTTTCAACATCAGTGCTGAGGAAAAGGTTTTTGCCACGACATTGCTTAACTACATCATCAAGACCAGCAGACATTGTGATCAAGTTATGTTTTAGGCCACAACAGATATATCTTTAACCCAAGGATGAAGTGGCTTACCAATTGAATAAACACATCTGCATATTTTGTTGCCTCATAAACATCCCAAACCACACTCACATTCTTCTCATTTGAAGGACTAGTTGACTGCAAATGCATATGATGTTCACAATTAATCAACAACAATTATGAGATATCTATGACATCTACTTGAATGGATGGACATCTCGATGCAATGACTGCCATTGTTGGAACCCCAACATATCCAGCACCAATGCAGCAAATCTTCACCATTTTTTTCTTTGCTAACATATCCACAGTGGTGTTAAAATGTATCAGTAAATACAATTAAGCAACAAAAGCTAATTTGATCGTTTTAAATAACAGTCAAAGTGAAGTTTTGGTCATGTTTTGATCCTCATTATCGTGGATAATTGTGATCGAATGCGGCCGATGCTGCCTCAATCGTGATCGCATTGTAGTTTCACAGCTCAGTTAATAATTTGCTCCTCTTCTTCTACAATTCTCATCATACTCGTTATATATATATATATATATATATATATATATATAACACATGCAATCGTTGATAACGGTTAGGTGAAAACCTTCTAGGTCTACAAGATGATTCATAGTCACTTGGTTCTTAATTCTCATTTGTACGGAGTACGAATCCGGGTACTGGATAAATAACAATTCTCAAAGTATTATCTACATGGTGACAATATAAATAGTGGCCACACTATTATTGTTAATTGTATGTTATTTTTTTTGTGGTGTGCGGGGTTCGAACCTCAAACCTTATTAAAAAAATTGCAATTTTGGCCCCTTATTCTAAAATGTTGCGATTTTGGCCCCTTATTTAAAATAATAGCAATTTTGGCCCCTTTCATTCCATAATTAATGAGAAGATGCCACGTGTCTCAAAACAGGGGCCATAATTACAACTTTTTGAGAAGATTAGGGGGTCAAAAGATCATATTTCCCTTATGTTAGGGGTTAAAAGAGCATATTTTCCTAAACATGAGGGGTCACTTTTGCAATTTTTTTAATAGGGAGTTAAAATCGCAACATTTTGAAACTTAGGGCAAAAAGTGCAGTTTAGCCATAACATTAATAATTTTTTAAGAAGCTAAATTAGTCCACTTAAATTGGTACTGGGGATAATTGAACCTGAGACTTTGTGGAGAAACACACTACAAGGTCCCCAAGTCAATACCACCGAACCAATCCAATAATTGAAAGCATAATATTTTTGTGGAAAACATGAAAATAGGTTTGTTTTATAAATTGATATAAATCTGATATTGGTCTGGATTTTTAATAAAATAAATCATTTTAATCTATATTTTAATAAAATATATTAGTCTTATGATAGCATCCTTGTGCTAGCACACCAGCATAGAATAAACATTTACCTTCGTAGTTTCAATCAGTACTAGTAATATTAGTTGTTAATTTCATTCTCTATTTATCGCAAAGAAGAATTTCATTCTAATAGTATTTGCTTCACGTTTAAAAATTGTTAGTAATACTACGTGCTTTGTGAAACATATGTAGAGCGATCGCTAGTCCCACATTGGACGTTTGAAAAGCTTAGAGATGAAAGCTACCATTATAAATAAATAAAGCGTAGAACACAATGTTGTCGAACACAAAGTGTGATGCATTCCGGAGTATACAAATGCAGCATTGTTATAAATAAATAAAGTGTTTTGTTAAAATTTTGATTTTTTTTCAAGAAATGATAAAATGTTATATGTAAATGACTTATAGTGCTTAATTGTTATGATGTTTAGATGTTTGTATGATTATGTTAGATTTTTTACAATTAGATCAGATTTTTTTAGTTTTAGGGTTTAGTTTAAATTTTGATTTTTTTTTCCAAGATATCATACAATGTTACATGTAAATCACTTATATTGCTTAATTGTTTAGATGTTTGCATGTTTATGTTATAGTTATGAGTTTTAGGGTTTATGTATAATTTGCACTCCAAGTGTTTGATGAAATGTTTGAATGCGTTTTTCATTGATTGTTTTTAATTTCTTATTGTGTAGATTAGAAACAATGGCGGGTGGATCGACGTTCATGCACAATTCAACGGCGGAGAACCTCAGAAGTTGAAGGTTCGGTGCCTTGGTGTAACATTAAGAGGTTTCAAGGATGAACTGAATGAATTCAACCAGGGAGTCAACCCCCGAGACACAAGGAGGGTGGAATATGTTCGGTATAAACGTCCAATGCTCGACGAGGGGAGAGTATCATTCAGTTGGGTGGAATTAAGGAACGACGAAAACGTGACGAGCATGTTTTGGGAGCACAACATGTTCCAGTGGATCGGGTAACGTTGCTGAGATCAACTGAAGATATTATCAAAAGTTTGATTCCACTAGAAGATCGTGATTAGGTAGGGAAATGTACCTTCCAACTACAACAATTGTCTTCCTTTAAATGAGGTAATTGTTGTAAACATTTTTTATATTTCAAAAGTTTTCAATTATATTATATATATTCCTTATTTTAAGTGAAAATATTTTTGGCTGATATTCAAGTTTATTTGACCGGTTCTATGTAACAAACCATTCCTTAAAAATCTCTCTTGAGTCATCAAAGCATATACATAGATTTTGACTTCTTCTTTATTTAAACTTTAAACGTGTTTAATAATTTAGCTTAATAGCATTCCTATTTTTATGCCATGACTGAGTTTAATAGAAAAAAAATACTCCCACGATTGTTATTGAGCTGAAGGGTCATTTTATGAATATAGCATATATATTATATATTGTTGTGAGCAAAACAGTGAAGACAAAAAAAACAGAAACTATGAAACCAAAAACCTCTCTCACTCTCACAATTTTCTTGGGTTTACACTTCCGGTCACATAATATTTCTTGTCAGTTCTGAATCCTCGGCTTGTCGGGAAGGGTCTGTTTTATCCTGGAAAGGTTAGCGGTCTATACGCGGAAAATCCTTGAAGACAGTGCATTCAGCACGTCTCAGATCCCAAGCATTCATCCACAAGTCCTATCGTTCCTTTCAAAAGATTAAATTCATGTTAGTTTGGTTTAGATGAAGGTACTGAACCTCATTCTTTTGGCACTTGAATATCATGATATAAACCAAACTAACAAGAATTTAATATTTTGAATGAAACAATAAAACTTCCGGGTGAATGTTTGAGAGTTGTTGTTTGACAAGTTTGAATTTACCTCATTCAAAGGTAAGATAATTGTTGTAGTTGGAAGGTGCATTTCCAAATGTAATGTAATGTAATAACATATATAGTTGATATACATGTTGTTCATGTAATGTAATGTAACTTTTATTCGAATTCACACTGAGTTTAATTAGGATTTTTTCGATTTTTTTTAACACGTAACTTTATTCGAATTTATTCAATGCACAATTTTTATTCGAATTCACGCTGAATTTATTCTAATTTATTTATTTACTTTATTGGAATTTATTAATTAAATACGCAATCATAAAACAAATGCAAAAATTAACAAAAGCGTGTAAAAACCATTTACAACATGAACAACCGACCACAGCATTGTGACTTAACTTAGGCAAAGTTTAACACTAGCGTGAGTTAACTCGCCAAGGTTAACACTAGTGTGACTTAACTCGCGCTAGGTTGGCCGGTGGTATGTGTTCAACCTATGGTACTAATAAAACCTATGGTACCCATTTCTACACGTTTTTTCTACTCTTTTGACTTCATTTAGTACTAATAAAACCTATGGTATCCATTTCTCCCTATAAATACCCCTCCAAAACTCACTATTTCCTCACACCATACCTTCTATTCTCCTCCTCACTCTTTCACCTTTATAGTTTTAGTTTTTTTTTTTAGCTTTTTTGAGGGCCAATTTAGGGGTAAAAGGGGGCGTTTGAGAAGCAAATTGATGTAAAAGACCATTATAAATAAATAAAGCATACAACACAATTTTAACAAACACAGAAGCGTTATGCATTTTGAAGTAGAAAAATGTCATATGGTATTGCGACATCCATGTCCTCTTATAAAATTATTCAGACTTTTTAAGGGGGAATGAGGGTGACAATTCCATAGTTTTTTCTTTAAATAGTTGAAAGAAATTTGTTTCAGTTATTTAAAAGTGTTATAGTAAGGATAAGGATAAAGTACATCAATATGACCTATTTGTCTCCAATTAAAAGAACTAGAGGTTCAATAAAATATAGTCAACCCTCAATCATTTTTTAATGTAGATTTATTTACCCATTGATCACTAGAGGTTCAATAAATTTTAAAGGGATTCGGAAAAGAATACCCAACGTCATTGAATCCAAATCCAGGATAAAAAAGAAATTGAATAACTTAATATACAAGAAACATAAAATAGTTGAAGATCTACAAACTTTTGCAGAAATCAGAACCAAACTCATTAATCAACCAGAACTACGCTCAATAATAACATATTAGAGGATGTTTCCATTATTCAAACCCACAATAAATTATTCACCTGCTAATATGACAACATTTTGAAAAAAAATATTGAATGAAATAAACAATGCGAGAAAATGGGGTGTCTAGTTTTTACTTGCAAGGATAAACTAAGGAAAGATTAGAGAATGAGTGAGAGCCTGAGAGGCTAGTATAATTTGTAGCAAAGAAGAGAAGCAAAACATAGCTTATAATTACCAAAATGGACAAACTTTCTTTATGGTGGAAAGATACGCGTTCTTTTGTACTCCATTAGGGTGGTTCAAACTTCTAGATTGAAAGTGAGGGCATTATGGTCAAATGGCTTAATTTACACTAAATGTCTATCTATGAATTCCAAGTTCATTGTTAATGTCATTCTCTATTTATCACAAAAAAGAACTTCATTCTATTATTATTTACCACTTAACGTTTAGAAAACAAACTGATATCAATATAATGTACATGTGGTTAGTCTGACATATATAGACCGATAGCTAGTCCCACATTGGACGTTTGAGAAGTTTATCACACTATAGAAATGTATGAGGCATTCTCATTGACGTAAGAAAAGATTACTCAGTATGTATTTTGCATTCACTTGAAAAAGTTAGTCAATTCTCTTTTCCGAAGTGGATGACATTTCCATACAATGTTGTCTTTTTTTAAATAATAGAAAACTTTAATATTTGAAAAAGTCTAAAATAGTGTTTGGTTTTTTAATAAAAAATACAAAGAAGGTTAGTATTATATGTGAATAATTAGGCAAAGGTCTCCGATTTTAATTTTAACATGGTAGAGTATAGGCGAATGAGAGCTTGGGAAATAAGATGGGAAAAGTTTGCAATTTATTTTTAGGGTAAATAGTTACTTTCATCTCTAGATGTATGTGTTACGAGTAGACACATTAGTAGAAAAGAAAATATATTTATCCTTTTTATAGATCACATTAGTAGAAAAGAAAATATATTTATCCTTTTTATAGATCACTAGGCCTGACCTTGTCGTTGTGCGGACACCAACCCTTCAATTGGTGGATTCTTGACTTATTGTGGATGGAATGGAACTCAACCATTGAAAGCATACGGTTGGAGTGCCAAGCTTGTCAATGAATTGATGGTGGGAGAGAATGGAAAAAAGAAGGCAGAAGAGGACACAAAACCCGGTGGTCGTTCATACATGCATGAACCTGGACAAACTGATTCAGGAGGTCTTGCTTAAACAATCTTATATTTTACTTTTATGTGAGTGTGTCTAAATTTGTTCCCATAGTCTTGTGATTATGGAAGACTTGCTCCTAGAATGTACGCTGTGGATTGCATTATAATATTCAATGTGCACCATTTCATTCAAATGGAGAGCTTCCCCAATAAATTCAATATTATAATTAAGTCTTTAAATAAGATATGTTTCAACTGTAAGAAAAACGTTCATGCTATGATAATATATTATCATAAACCGATCTCACGTAGCTTATGACAATCAACAACATTCTTTTCCTTTCCATTAAAAACAAATGTTGGTTTTCTCATATTATCACAAATCTTCGGAAAATCTAGTAACTTAAACTCATCCCATTCAGTTAAAATACATTGAAAGTTTGAGAAGCAAATGAGATATGTTTTGCATTGTAGATTCCAATGTTACTTCTGAAAAACCATTACACTTGCATTAAAGAAATTCTGTCTGATTCTTGAATCAGTACCAACAGCATGGGAAACTTGGTTAACATTTGCGTCGGTAGCTTTGCAAAGTGCTGACATTGCATTGACAAATGAAATTCTTTGAGAATAAATTTTATTCACTGTTTGAATCACTTTTTCTCCATCCGAGGTTTCTATATATGCCTCCAATGAGAACTCTGTTTGGATTAAAAAGGAAGAAATTCAGGATTCGATAAAATCTGAAAGTGGATATATTTTGTGTTCTGTGTATTTTCTCTATAGCTTCTGCAGTTTTGACACGAAAAATTAATTTCTCTACAACAATTTTGTTGGAATTAGACACATCGGCAATTACTTTCCCAATACGTAAAATCTGCTGCTTTTCCAACTCTGAGACTGCGAGTTTTCGTTGGTGTATTGACAGAAACAAACACTATGTCAGCTTCATAGACACGTTTTTCAACATCAATGCCGAAGACAAGTTTCTTTGTGCAACATTGCTTTAATACATCATCATGACTGGGTTCATAGATAGGAAGTTGATCATAAAAGTTTTACATAACAGACAATCAGAGTGAAGTTTTGGTCAGGTTTTGATTCTTCATATTGTGGAGAAAGGCGATCAAAATGCAGTCGATGCTGTCTCGTCTGCAATCACATGATGGTTTCAACAATATCAAAAACCGTGATATCACGCGGTCACAAACCTTTATTTAAAACCCCTCAATTATTTGCTCATTTTCTTCTAGAATCACAAAACAATTAGCGTGAGCAACAAAGATCATAGAAGAATTGAGATCTATATAACACATGCAATCTCTTGGTGATAAGCTTCCCTACTTGACCACATAGTCACTTCACTGCATAACTTATAGAGCCATAGTCTCTTGGTGATAAGCTTCCCTACTTCACCAATATGTGATAGTAACATGAAACTTATACATACAACTACGAGGACGGGTGATTTAGACTTTTTTTTTTTTTGTGGTTAAGCTTTACGAACATTAATATGTTAATTAAATATAAAAATAATAGATATAAAAAGTTTCTTTTATATTCATAATCACAACCAAACAACCCAAATTGTTAATAAACTCTACCAAAAAATAGATCGTTCAGGTGAATTCAATTTCGATACATAGATTAAACAATTTTTACTTAGACTTTGCTTATCTCTGAACGAATTTTCAAAGACTGACAATATTAATTTGCAGTACAAAGAAACACAAAAACATAGTTCCTCCAACTTTCCCCTAATTTACACCCTTTTATAACAACTACTGTAGTTGAATGTTGCTTGAGCAGTAGCACTCTCGAGTGCGATAATCTCCACCTTAGTTTTATTTTTGTTATTTTTTTGGCGAAAGTCAAAATTAAATTTGTGTCTTTTTGAATGATATTTGTTAAATGTAATTGAAATTAATTAATTATCTTTTGACAATATCTTCATAAAAACATAAATAACACAGTTTAATTATTATAATATTTTAGATTATTTGTTTTATTATTTGTAATATTTTGATACATTAATTGTACTCTATTTGTAATATTTTGTCTATCCAACGAGAGTCTGGATAGACAAATTTAATAGTCATAGGTAGTCCCACATTGGACGTTTGAGAAGCTTGGAGAGGTCGAGTACGTTATAAATAAGAGTAGTGATACATAGACAAATTGTGAAATGTAAAAATGGAGTGCACCATGGTCCATGTAAGAAAAGACTACTTGGCATTGTGATGGTCATGTCAGTTTAAAAAGTGATTTTTTTAAAGTCATATAAACATGTCGATGTTGTGTAGTTTTTTTCAAAAAATAATAAAAATAAAAAACAATTTTGATTTTTAAATTGAATTTGTATGTGGGTTTTTACGAATTCAACACATTTATCCAATCAGAATCTAGCGGTCTAGATTGCTTGTTTTATACACCAATATATTTTGAACCAAAGAAATGTTGACACATTTATTGAATGTACGTAAGGAAAGTAGGAAAAGTACATCAAGATTTGAATATTTGATTGAAGAAAGCCTGTGATCCTAGAGAGAAGAGAGTGACTCATACCACATTATGGTTTGAGGATGAAAATGTGAAACACAGGGTGTATCTAAGCACTAACACGTAAGAGTAGTTTGTAGGCAACAGAGCCAATGCGTTGAATGACAGGAAACGAACAAAGATATCGCAGGCGTAACTTCTGATTCTGGCGCAAGGCTAGTGAGTGCTGCCGGTAAGGTTGCAACATAACCAAAACCATGTCTCCAATGTTGAACTCAGGAAAACGACACTTAGTATAATCGACTCATGTTCAGTAAGCATTTCTTGTAAGCAAGGTGGATCCAAGGCTGTAGGAGCATATTTAATTAGAGTAGGAGGGTCACGACTCACACGACCATAAACTGCCATAAAACGTGACATTTTAATGCTGTTATGGAACACTATATTACACCAGAATTCGGCCTATGGTATGATTTTTGACCACTGCTTAGGATTCTGCCCATAAGCTACTTGAATGTATGGACCCCTACATATCCAACACCAATGTAACAAATCTTCACCATTTTTTATTTCCTAAGTGGTGTTAAAATGTATCAGTAAATACAATTTTGCAACAAAAGCTAATTTGATGGTTTTAAATAACAATCACAATGATGTTTTGGTCACGTTTTGATCCTTATTATTGTGGAGAATTGTGATCAAATGCGGCCGAGGCCGCCTCAATTGTGATCGCATTGTAGTTTCACCGCTCAGATCACGGTCATAAAAACTCGTTATATAGTTATAGCAACATAAAATACTGTTATGTCACGGCTCGGATCACGGTCATAGACCTTTATTTAAAAGTCTTCAGTAATCTGCTCCTTTTCTTCTAGAATCACAAAACAATCACAACAGAAAAAACATCATACTTGAGATATATATAACACATGCAATCATGGATAATGATTAGGTGAAAAACTTCCAGGTCTACAAGATGACTCACAGTCGCTTGGTTCTTAATTCTCTTTTGTATGTGGTACGAATCCAGATACGCGATAAATAACAATTCACAAAGTATTATCTGCATGGTGACTATATACATAGGGGGTACAGTATTTGTTTTTTACTTTTAGGGAATCTATTTTGGCAGCAATTAGTTCTTTTGAAAAAGTCTAAAATAAATTTAGATTTTTACAAAAAAAATTAAAAACTAGTTTAAAACTTCCTCCAAATTAATTAATGCACCTTGATATTCGGGTTCTTAGAGGGGAAGGTTGATCCTTGTTCCACGCTGCAATGCGCGATTTCAAGCTATCAACAACCACTACTTCGATTGATGGACACTTTGAAGGAGTGACTGTCATTGTTGGACATCCCATATATCCAGCACCAATGAAATAAATCACTATTTGTTATGTTCTAACCTATCCAAAATGGTATTCAAACGGATCAGTAAAATATAATCATGCAAAAAAGATGATTTGGACAATATAATCATACATGTTACTTCTGTCATTAACAATTGCAAATGATACATGGGTGCAGAAATGTACAAGAATGTCCATATTGAACACTAAGTAGTTATCATGAAATTGAAAAGTAACATGTCAATTAAATACAAAAAATGATAGTCTTTTAAACATAACAACGAAACTGTATTGAATTGCATTACAAGGAAACTAAAACATCAAGTAGAATTGTGAGAAAAAACATATTAATAAAAACTGAATCAATCTTTAAGCCTCAACTCTTTACTTCAAAATAAATGAAGTAATGTTTTAAGGCATAGCAGACATATCTTTATGCCATGAATCGAGTGGCTTACCAATTGAATGAACAATTACAATCAACGACATTCCTTCCATAAAAAACAAATGATGGTTTTCTCATATTATCATAAATCTTCTGATAATCAAGTTTCTTATACTCATCCCATACATTTAAAACACAAACACCATCTGAATCACCAAGTATCCCTTTACACACGTTAATAGCCGGCGTCTCGCTCATATCACCAGTATATTTCTTGAATTCAAATCCTAAAATAGCTATTTTTTTTCCCAATAATGTTTTGTCAAACTTGAAGCCTCAAATTTTGATTTAAGAAAATGAAGTAATGTTTTAGGCATGTCTTTGAGCCATGAATCAAGCAGCTTACCAGTTGAATAAATAATGAATCTTCTGATAAGCAACCAATCTCACGTAGCTTATCACAATCAACAATAGTCCGTCAATCAAAAACAAATGCAGTTTTCTCATAAAATTCATTTAAAATACAAACATCATCTGCATCTTTTGTTGCGTCATAAGCATCCCAAACAACACTCACATTCTTCTTATTTTAAGGACCAATTGGCTGCATATGAATAGTATGAGTAGCTCAATATTACACACATCAATGGCCGGCGTTTCCAGTGTATCACATGTATCTTTCTTGAATGCAAATCCTAAGACAACTATCTTGTAGTTAGGCTCTGTGTTAAACATCGATGCAACAACACGGTTCACAAAACCTAATTCGTTTGCAATACTCAGCAACTTATGGTTACCCTTACACTCACAAATGTAAACAAGGTTGAATATATCTTTCTACAAGCAAGAACCACCAAAACAGATGCTTGCAATTCAAGAATTTCAGTACGATTCTTGTCTCAATACCAACAGCGTACAAAACATGGCTAACAATTGCGCCGGTGGCTTTGCTAAGTGCTGACAGATGAACTCCTTTGAGCCAAGAAAGCATCATTAACAGCTAACCAAGAAAGTTCAGTTGACCAAAGAACTGTTAATAAGATTTTTTCCATTGAGAATAAACTTTTTCCAACGAGCACAAAAAGAGGTAGTCCCATTGACACAAAAATTATGGCAGAAACATACGTTGAACAATTGGTAGTCCCACATCAAAAGATTTTGAAGCATAAAATATGTTTGATAAGCTCTATCACGTCATAAATCAATAGACCACATTAACAAGAAATGACCCAAAAACGAGAGGAGAGGAAATTTAAAAAAAAATAAAGTTTAATAGAAGACCTAAAAACCCGTTTTTAAAAATAAGAAGATCAAAATTTCATTTTTTTTTAATACGGGAATCAAAATTGCATCTATATCAATACCAATATATAAAGGGGATATACTGTTTTAGACTATAATTTTTCTTTCCAATTTTGCGTCACTGTTTTGAGTTTAAAATTGGGTACTGGATATGTACACCTAAACTTGTACAACATATCGAAGAGACTTGCGAGTCACTGTGATTATTATTTACAACGATCAAATTAGGTTTTTCAGAATAATTGTATTTTTATTGATGCATTTGAGCACCACTGTAGGAAAGGAAAAATTGTGAAGATTTGCTGCATTGGTGCTGGATATGGGGGGTCCGTCATTGCATTAAATTAAAGTGTCTATCCGTGGAATTAGCAGTCAATGGCATCTCCAAATTGCGCATTGCAGCGTGAAACAACGATCAACTTACTATCTATGAACCAGGTCTTGATGATGTAGTAAAGCAATATCTCGGCAAGAACCTTTTCTTCAGCACTGATGTTAAAAAACATGTCCATGAAGCTGACATAGTGTTTGTATCTATCAATACACTGACAAAAACTCGGCTTGGAGCTGGAAAAACAGGAGATTTGATGTATTGGGAGAATGTGGCTCGGGTGGCTGCCGATGTGTCCTAGTCATTCACATCAAGGAGTGTTCACTTTATTTTCTTTTGCAGGTTGTCATGTCCTTCTCAACTTTGGTGTTTCTAGAAGTGGTGGTTCGATCTGGACCGAGCAGGCCGCAATTGATGTATTTAGGTGTTACTGATTTTATCTCAGGCTTATTCTATATTTTTTCTCATTTCGGTAGCTGCTTGTTTATGGGTGTTTTATATATCTCTCTCAGGGTTGGGCTTGTATTTGTTATTTTTTTGTGGTTTCTTGTTTCCTAAGTAGTGTCATCTCTTGCAGTTTTGACAAGAACAATTGATTTCTCTAGAATCACAAAACAATTACCTAGAGAAACAAAGATCATAGAAGAATTCAGATCTATATAACACATGCAATCATTGATGATGACTTTCCTTCATGACCACAGGTTGACCCATAGACCATAGTCCCACATCGAAAGTTTGAGAAACTTAGAGATGTAAACTACCATTATAAATAAAGCCTACAACACCTTACCAAGGAATACAAAATTGTAATAATTCCTAGTGCATGAAAGACACCTAGGTATTAGGCAATCTTTTATCTTTTCGAATATTGTTGCTTCAAACTTTTGAAAAGATAAAGAATTCTTAATATGTTTTTTTCTTTGTTTGTGGAAATGCCTATCTATGCTCCACTGTGATGTGGGGTAAAATAGTATTAAAATAGATTTTTCAAAAAATAATAACTATTTCAATAGTATCTTTTAAACTAGATTTGCTGATATGCTATTTCATGTGAATTCTTTAAATCAGATATTCAGTCGTATTTTGAATAAAATACGCAATGTATACACACACCATATGCATATTTTGTTGCTGTAAGAATTTGGCTGCATGTGAATAGAATGATCAAATCAAATTTATACAAATCTGAATCAAACCAACTAAATTGATTCAATCAATAAGATGTGCAATAATACATGAAAGTTTTTACCCTAACTAATAATAAAAGAATAATGCTAAAGTGCACGACTAGAATTTTCGTGCAAATCCCACGAACCCTTCAACTAAACTCCTTCCTCCATTAAACCTCGTTCAATCATTCTCTTGCAACTTACCAGGGAAGGTAACGGCAACACAGCGACCACAACTGCAACTACAAAGACAACTAGTTGCAAAGACCACTACCACGGCGACAATGGTAAGGACAACAACGACGGTGGAGACAATTACAACAGTAATGACAATGGTTGTTGGGCGGCGACAACGACGATGGCAATAATGAAAACAACAACTACGGTAATAACTATGTCGACGACGATGATGAAGACAGCTACAATGAGTCGGTCATGGGAAGGATGAGCTATGGTGCTGACTTGGTTGTAGCTTAATTTTGAGATGGTGGTGGTAGCACCACTCTGCTATGCCGTGCAAGAGACTTGATTGTAATGTAATTTTGATAGGATGTATATTTTTACTTAGAATAATACCCATAAAAATAGAATAGGGTGGTGTGCGTTGTTGATTGCTGAAAATTGCATGATGTCGTGCAATTCGTGGGTTGTTTCTGTCGTGCTAAATAGCACTACTGATAATATAATACATGAAATTTCAAGGATGAGTGTACCTCAACAAGAAGAGTGTATCCCTACATATTTTTCCCAGCTTTGCCTTATTAGGCAAGTCCTGGGGATACATTTTTTTTACCTATGTAGGAATTGACTTGTAATATTTTCCAAATTTTCTAGTCTCCTTATTTTCGTTTTATTGACTTGCCACATAATTAATCACACTCAGAAGCCTTATGTTTGGAGCACAAAAAGGCTTAGCATCCGTTGGCTTTCAATTTTCTAATTACATTTCTACTAATGACTGGAGGAGTTGATGTCATAAATGTTTTTTAGCTTAATCTTAATTGAAGGTGGAAAGATTTTTACAGTTAAAAATGGAACTTTTTTCCAAATAAAACTCTAGAAAGCTTATATCAATTGGAATTTTTGTCATTATATTTCTTCTAAGTTCAGTTCTGAAGAATCTTTGGCCTACAATATCTTTGAGCCTCAACTTTTGACTTCAAAAAATGAAGTAATGATTTAAGCCATAGCATGCATATCTTTATGCCATGGATCAAATGGCTTACCAATTGAATAAATAATTACAATCATTGACATTCCTTCCACCAAAAACAAATGTTGGTTTTCTCATATTATCATAAATCTTATGAAAATCCAGTTTCTTAAACTCATCCCACTCAGGTAGAACTTTGTATTCTCATAAACATCTTTGACCACACTCACATTCTTCTCATTTTAAGGACTAGTATGTGGTACTAGTTCGGATATGCGGTGAGTAACAAATTCCGAAGTATTATCTACAAGATGGGTATACATAGTTGATACATTTTTTTAAACTAACATACTTTGCTAACAAAAAAAGCTCAATTCATATATTTCTTTTAAAAACCACATTCCAACAAGTCAAAAAAAGGGATAGTCCGATAGTCACAAAAATTGCTATAAGAACTTCATTCTGGAAAGAAAAAATAAATAAATTGATATATGCACTTCTTTGAGAAATATTTTTTTATTTTTTATTTTAAATATCATCTACAAACATACTAAGGCCTTTCTTTTTCATGTAGAAAATTCCCAAACATTCACCAATCTCTGATTGTAAGATGGTATAAACAAAATAAAAAATAAAGAGTCTCGCTTGTAAATTTAGCAGTATTGAAATTATACTCATTTATAACATCAGTGCTGAAGAAAAGGTTCTTCCCGCGACATTGCTTTACTACATCATCAAGACCTGGCTCATAGAAGAAAAAATATTGATTGTTGTTCCACACTACAGTCTGTGATTTCGAGATATCAACGACTGCTACTTCAATGGATGGACACTTTATTGTAATGACTGTTCCACATATCCGACACCAATGCAGCAAATCTTCACTATTTTTCCTTTTAACCTATTGACAGTGGTGTTGAAATGTATCATTAAATACAATAATGCAGCAAAAGCTAATTTGATCGTTCAAATGTCATCACATTGTGCAACCCCAAACTATGGACCAAATTCTTAGCATTCCATAATCCAACGCTCACCTTCATGAATAGCGAATTCTGAAAATATCCAACACAAAAAGTTGTAATAAAATCACAAACCATTCCATGGATCGATGAAAACTTGACCCCGGATAAGGCCTCTGCCAATGTGTGTTGAAGCTGCTCTTCACCTCAGAATTCGCTCTGTCACAACCTTTCTGGGCAGATTTCCACTCCTCCCATTTTTATCATTTTTTAAATAAAATTGATGGTCATTTAAAAACTTGATGTAGAAATTTCCCAAACATTCACCAATCTCTGATTGTAACATGTTAATATTGAATTGCAGCCAAACGGTATTGAATTGCAGTACAAAGAAACACAAAAACATAGTGAATTGCAGCCAAACGGTATTAATAAAATTGAATGAAACTTTAAGCCTCAAATTTTGGCTTAAAATTATGAAGTACTGAAGTTTTATGCCACAATAGATATATCTTTTTCATATTATCATCAATCTTCTAACAATTTGCATCTTTTATTGCCTCAAAATCATCCTCAATTGTGGACAATCTTGATCAAATGCAGATGATGCCACCTGAATCGCGACAGCATTGTATAGTTTCAACAACCTCAAAAACCGGTATATCGCGGTCAGAAACCTTTATTTAAAACCCTCCAACAATCTCTCAACAAAAAAAA
>Ga0228710_1004292_pt1 | contig 22533 bp, 9 predicted proteins | sample MedpolnodulmetaG_FD_177995 | JGI IMG/M metagenome (GOLD analysis project Ga0228710, IMG submission 177995) | Root nodule microbial communities from Medicago polymorpha collected in Santa Monica, California, United States - pink nodules | ecosystem: Host-associated > Plants > Roots > Nodule...
TGCTTTTTTTTCCAATTTTTTTATTTTCAAAAATTAATTTTCAGATTTTTGAAATTATTTTTTATTTTTAAATTAATATAATTTTATTTATATTATTTTTTATTTTAAAAAAATAGGAAAAATTCCAGTTGTGCCCTTAAAAAAAATTAATTATACAGTTAGCGTGTCACATAATCAAATATGCACAGTCAGCGCGCCACGTCAGCATTTTGTCCAGTCAGATGGCCTTAGGGTCTAAAACGAAATAATCTTAAATTCCAGGGTTGGAATCTAAACTTTTTTTTTACAGGGGTAAACCGGAACTCGTCCAAATTACAGGGGTAAAGACATATTAACCTTAAATTAAATAATTTAGAGGAAAAATAAGAAAAGGACCTTGTGATATGCAACAGGTTTTCTTTTCATATCCATAGCGTTATTTTACTAATGTCCAGGATTGCACAGCGCTTTGCAGTTTGATTACAGAAAGTTTCGCTTTGCAGAAATGGCGCTAGCAGCACTTGCTTCTTCTTCTTCTTCTTCTGTAACAACGTTTTATCCCTACTACCCATCAAATCCTTCACATTCCCTTTCACCCTCAACCTTTTCCCCTCATCTTCAAACTCAACCCTCCTTTTCCTTCCTCGCCAAATCACCACCACCAAACAACCACTTTTTCCGTTTTCATTTTCGACCCTCAATTCATTGCCGCTGCAGTAGCTACACCCCTAATTTCAATGCCCAATTCGGTAAATTAACTTCTCATGCGCATTTTCTCAAACACCTTACATGCATTCTCTAATGTATTTTTTATTTTTTTTCATTTTGCAGGTACACTTGTCTCTTTACTTAAAGAAATCGGTATTGGTTTGAAGGAAGCAGAATTGATCTTACTAAATGCCCCTGAACTTAACTCTATTCCATTGGATTCATTGCGTGATCGCGTTTTTTCATTATATTCTCTCGGGTTAGATCGTGTTTCCATCAATCATTTAGTTACTGAGCGTTTAACTGTGCTTACTGCCAATGAAATTGACCCATTGTTGAGTTTTTTGAGAAATGAATTACAAGGACAACTTGAGCTAGCAAAGCTTAAGCGTCTTTTATTAGTCAATGAACCGAAAAATTTATCTGGGTTTCCCCAGAAGGTTCAATTGCTTGTTGATAGAGGAATTCATGTTGATAACATTGTACGTGTTCTTAACAAAGTGAATTTGTCGAAGGCAATTTGTCATAGGTCAGTGGATGAAATTGAAAGAATTATAGATTTCTTACAACCCTTTGGTGGTATTCATTTGATTGTGAAGCACCCTGTAATTCTCAATTGTGATTTGCATAATCAGCTTATTCCTAGAATTAGAGTTCTTACCGAGTTAAGTGGTGGAGATAAGGATAGTGTTGGGAAAGTGCTGAATAGGTTTCCTATTATCTTGAATTATAGTGTGGAACATCTTGAGGAACATATAAAGTTTCTGAGGTGTTTTGCAGACCTTGATGATCAACAAATATTTAGGATAGTGTTGGTGTTTCCAGCTATCTTTACTAGTAGCAGAGAGAGGAAACTGCGTCCTAGAATACAATTTCTCAAGGACTGTGGGTTAGACGCTGACGAAATCTTCAAGTTCTTGTCCAAAGCAGCGTTGTTTTTGAGCATTTCGTTCCGTGCGAACCTTGCGTATAAGCTTGGGCTTTTGGTCAAGATTGGGTATAAATATAGGACGAAGGAGTTGGCATTGGCGATTGCAGCTTCTACCAGAATAAGCTGTGAGAATATGCAGAAGATGGTGAGCCTATTCTTGAATTATGGGTTTTCCTTAGAAGACATTTTTGCTATGAGCAAGAAGCATCCTCAGATACTGCAGTATAATCATGCCTCTCTAGAGAAGAAGATGAAGTACTTGATAGAGGAGATGAATCGTGACATTCAAGAGTTGCTGGATTTTCCTGCATATCTTGGATACAAGCTTGATGATAGAATTAAGCATAGGTATGAAATAAAGAAGGATTTAAGGGGGGAACAAATGTCTATCAATAAGCTTTTAACTGTTTCAAGTGAGAACTTCACTGGCAAACGAAAAAAGGCTTCTGTAAAATCTGAATTGAAATAAAGGTGAACAGCTTAACCTGTTTCCCTTTTCCTTGTACATTAGTTTTGCTGCCCCTAGTTATTTTGTTTATTCTTTATGTTTCAAGGACTTTAATCCCAAGAAAAGTTAGTGCAAAGAGTAATACTTCTTCCTCAGCCACTCCTAAATTGTTAGACAAAAGAATTATAAAAAAAATGTGGTGAGACTAGCTACTATGAACTGCTAAAACTTGTGAACGTTGCCTTAAAGATAGTGTTTTAGAAGTAGCAATTTTCTAATGCAAAATACTTTATTTGATTAACAACTCCTGAGAATATTTGCTGCTTAGCTATGGATATGCCGACCATAAATCCTTATATCTTACATTTTTATACTTGAAATTATAAAGATTTAGGCTATTTAGTCCCTTAAATTTGTGCAACAATAATTTAGCCATTTAAATTAAAGAACGAAAAGCCAATATGTCTTTTTCAAAGTTAGAACAATTTTAGAGGTTCTATGTTTGTCTTGATGCAATAAGTGACTATTCAAAGCAATATATGAGCATTTTATAAGTTTGTAAACATGTTTTCTGAAACAATATTTTTGTCGAGAAGCTATATAATTGACTGACGCTCTTTCATTTAAGGGACAAAATTACTATTTCAAAAAATTTAAAAATTAAATTCTTTCACCCCGCGATTTCAGAGATGGAAATGTCGATTTATTTGACCAGAAATTGATTTCCTTGGAGCAATGAAGGTATTGGTTTGGTTTTCTTTTCTCTCTCCAGAGGATGCAATATTGTTGTTGCCTGTTCAAGTAACAGAATCAATAAAATTGACCAAGGTTCTGGCTTTGCCTAAAGGTATCTGTTGTTGAAAAACACCTAGCCGTACATGTTTGTAAATTGTAAGAATACATCTCGGTCATCAGAATTTTGGATATCCTTCGTATTTAATTGGTCATATTTGGCTTGAAATTTTTTGAAGAAAATGTCTTACTACCTCTATTAGAGAAGGACCTAAAAATCCACATGTAGGTGTCCGAAAAGAAAGGGTTATTTCAAGTGAGCTTCTTCACCTATGTTTCTTAAAAACCGACTATGTCCAAAAGTAATTCGGATGGGTGTATCTGAAGCTAAAATCATATTGTTCCGATGTGTTCATCTGGACAAGTTTGGTTTTTAAGAAATCGTTGGAAAGGCAGTTCTCTATTATCGAAGTTAGACATATGTTTTAGGGAAAACAAAAAGAGGCAATTTTTTCAAAACAAAACCAACAGACCAATATGTCCTCTTTAATGGAAGCGGGGGAGCCATAAAGCCGGTTTGCCGGCAAGGCAGAAAATTCAGAAGGAAAATTGCTATGTCTAGTAAAGTTTGTCTAGTAAAGTTAAAATATTTTGGAAGGGACGACATTCTCATGTCAAACCTTGGCTCCATCCTTGGTTGAGACTTAGACTCAACTTTGTATCAAGAACTTAACTGTTTGTGGTGCAGCCTCCAAATCTATAAGTAATGGGGGAATCGAACATGGCTTCTGATGATTTTTCACAAGATGTTGTCTTTACTATTTTGTTGAGAACTCACTGGGCATCCTTATCAAATGCTACAGCTGCTCTGCCCATTTTCTGGATTATAGAGCAATAAATGTGCTAAACATCACAACCTATCTTCCACAATTCTATCCCATAGAAACTCCAACAGTCAGAATTAGAATTGTCACAAAACCAGTCCACTCATATTGATCCTCACTTTGGCATCATTACAAGCATCACAACCAGATATTGCATTAGTTTTCAAGTCTACAATTAAGAAGAAAGCTGTGGCAGTCAAACTAGATACATTAAAGACAAATCCCATACACTTCAACAGGACTTTTTAACTATAAAACTATTGTTTGATTGTATATATGTATACCTGTCACTTTGATTTCTCTTGGCAGCCAACATTTACCTAATAAACTCAAAACGCGGTAAAATTTGCTAGACAAGTAAAGGAATAAAGTGAAAAATGATTTAGAATTTTGAGTAATCTGAGAAAGTAATAACACAAAGCAGAACAAAACTAATGATGAAAGAAAGCGGACAACATTGTCGGAGGAAAAGATGTATCGTAGAAGTTATGTGCAGCACACTCAATGGTGCATCTCTTTCATTTTACAATCACTGGCTATCCAAGTGTACATTATTAAAAACTTTAAAACTTGGTTTGCACTTGAAAGTTGAAACCCCAGAGACTCCATTAGAATTTCATATGCAACTTCTTGCTCCAAAGAAATTGCTATTACTATCCGCTAATCATGTACAAGCTCTTGTGTTCTTAGAAAATGAGTTTCACGTGGAATTCCTTTCATTCTTGCAGAGAGGGTTCTTTAGCCGGTTCAACCACTATAGGCTCCAATTTTTCTGCTTCACCGTTTCCTTTAGGTATAATGAGTCCATAACCTCCTTCTTTTCTTTTGTATACAATATTAACCTCCCCTGAAACAAAGGAAGTACACTTTGTTACCCCTAAGATAGCATAAAATTGAGCAGACACAATAAAATGTGGTGAGAAACATGGCTAAACCAAAGATAGCTAAAACAGTAGTATTTACTAACCAGATTCTTCATTTCGAAAAGCATAGAAGTCATGAGCAACCATTTCCAACTGGTCAATTGCTTCAAACACGGTTAAAGGAGGCATGTCGAAGTATTTTGTCCGAACAACCTGTAAAACAGCCTCACAACTCGAGTTAGTGCAATGTAAGGAAAATAAACAATAAATAACAAAAGAACAGCAGCATCTCTTGATAAGTAATGATATATCATCAATCAACATAAATAGTGTAAAAGCAAACTGCAAATCTACTTCCAAACCAGATATTGAAGTTTTTCTAATCAGTTTGCAGAACAATTTTCAGTTATATTTCTAGAATACATAATGATTAGTATCAATTACTAACTACTAAGGTACCAACCTCTTCAATAAGTTCTTCTTCTTCCTCCTTCTGTGGGGATATTTCAGTTTCATCCTCCTCGTCCTCGGTGGGTATTGGCAATACAGCCTCTCTAAATTTCAACCTATTGGATCCCTTCATGTGGCGACCATGATCAGTTTCTTTTTCCTTAATCTTTCTCAGCTTTCTCTGAATGACAGAGGACACCAAATCTATACTGGCATAGGTAGTTTCAGCGTGTTCCTCAGCCCTCACCACCCCATGCCTCTTGGTAAACAAAGTAACCTAATGCAAATCATTGAAATCAACTAATTAATTCAAGACCCTGAATCTAACCTAAGTTACACAACAACAAAAAGACAGAGAGATGCACTACCTCGCATCTACGTGTTCTAGGTCCTCGACCAAACTCTCCTCCACCGCGAGTAGATAGCCTGACATCAACTTCCCTGACTAAATAGCTGTGCTTCTGAACTGCTCTTCCCACTTTCTCCTCTACGTGCTGTTTCACAGCATCATTCAGCTGAACTCAGCCACAGTTAGTAAATTATTGTGAATATAATATAAACAATTTCTCTATCCAGAATAGTAATGATTATACCTGCATATTTTTACCCTGGATGATTAATTTGACGGAAGAGAGTGGACCGTCCCATGACATAGAAACAACGGAGAGTGAACCGCCGCGGCGTTTGGTTGTAGTTGTTGTGGCGGCATAGTTGTTGAATTTCAGCAATTGTGATGTGCCTCCTTCTCCAGTCAAGAATGTTGTGGAGGGTAACTTTGTCTTTATGGAAGAAAATTGAGGAGGAAGAGAGAGTAAAGAAAGGCACCGCGTGGAAGAAGAAGAAGAAAGGTTTGTGTGGAAGTTGAAGTGAGTCGCCATTGACATATGAATGAACAAGATTCTTGTGCTACTGCTTAGTCTCTATATATGAATGATGATGATGATGGTGAAACGATTGTCTCTTTCCATTTTGGATTACGATCAACATTCAACTGTGTCTCACACGCGGGCCATTTTCCAGCCTACTCATAGATTATCCATAACTTTTTCATATATTTTTTTATTTGTTTCAAATACAACTATTTTATTTATTTATTTATTTATAGAATTATTCTTTATACTTATAGTTTGAATATGTCTTTGATATTGCTCGCGTTTTAAATAAGATAAAGAAAACAATAAAACTCAATGCCTTTAAAGAGAGAACAAATATAATTAAAAACCATAATTTCTCTTTTCAAAATCAACTAACTCAAGTATCTTGATTATCACAACTCATTCTTAATAATATAGACAAACTTGATTTTATATTGTTGGTTTATATGGCCAATAATTACACACACTAGAGGGGGATAAATAGCGATTTGAAAAATTTACGGAGTTTTAACGAAAGTAATTTAGAAAATGTTGACCAATTAGATTTATGCTTGAGCAATCACGGCAACTACGACAAGTAGACAAGACAGTGCTACTATAAGATTTACAGATAAATTGAGAGATTCAAAAACTAAATCTAATTCCAATCAAATATTAATGATTCTTATACAATTTGCAAAACAAGACAATTCACAAACCAAACCTATGAGCAATTAACCCAACTATAACCAATAACACAATGTATGTGTAATTGATGAATTTGCAAAGAATTAAAACCAAAGTGATCTAAGTAAAATAGGAGAAAACCTAATTCAAAGAATTAAGTCAAGTTTAACAAAATTAAAGAGGATAAGGAAGAGAAATGACACAGAGATTTACATTAGTTCACCATTTTGTCCTCGCTTCGGGATACGTCTACTCTTCTTGGTGGAACACGCCTCCACCAAAGACTTTCATTAAAATATGAATGTTGAATTACACTGTGATTACAAGAGTTCCTTGAAACTACCCTAGTTCTTCAACCCTTATGTAACCACTCCCTCAAACTTCAAATACCCTTTGAATTTGGTGCTTCATGATGTCTTTGAATCCCCAATCACTCGTGTAACCCTTCAGGCTCTTCACATAAGCTCTTCGATGTTCCGTCCAGCAGTTGGATCCCCTTGAACACAAAAACAATTAGAAAGAACCCACAAACCCTTTGGAGGTGGAATGAAATCCCTCAATTCACTTTAGTACCTTGACACTCTAATCAAGAACCTTGAAACACAATCAACTTACAATCCTTATAGCATCCTAGCAATCTATGTCTCAAAGATCAGAGTGATTCTAAGAAAAAGTGTTTATTCTTTAAGAATTTATGAACTATGAGGTTTGGAGACTTTAGAAAGAATAGATGCAAATGATTTAATACTTTGGGTGTTATGAGGAAGTGTGTGTGTGTGTGGGGGGGGGGGGGGGCAGTGCAAAATTTCGGCTAAGAACAACATAGTGAATTGATTCAAACAGCTAAGTGACAAGTCAGATGAACTATGAAGATTAATACGCATCAGACACCTTTTGAATCGATTCAAATGTCCCCGAATGAGATTGATATGATTCAAATTCTTATGAATCGATTCAACCAAAGTCATAAAGTTTTTATGATATGGTTCAACAAAGTTTAAATCGATTCACTGTGATGCTATTCATGAAAATTTGAATTTATTCAAAAGGTGTGACGCAAGGAAAATGGACAGAAAGAATGCTCGATACGATTTAATGAATCGTGAATTGAATCAAGCATATAAAGGAAGGATATAGTCACACAAAAGTAAAGTTTCCTATACACGACTACAAACAAGAAATCAAGGGATCACATGGCACAATAAGGCATGGTTTGCTAGGTGCTTTAACAAGTTTCTAAGCTAAAGTTAATCAACATAAAAACATCATCAAATAAACCTAACTATTTAAACATCATCAAAACACAAACCTATAACTAAAAGCAATATCATCTTCATATATTATGAGTGGTAATGAATATTGATTGCTTCTTTCCTTCTTGTAGACCAAATTGATTCCATATTGTGAGTGGTGATGAAAAAATGATTTCTTTTTTCCTTCAAAATTCCATATTATGAGTAGGATTTACCTTAATTAATAGAATTTATAGGATTGATTGGAAATGTTTTAGGAAGAATTTGTAGGATTATAATTATAAATGAAATGATAATATATATATATATATATATATATGTGTATATATATATATATTTTAAATAAATAAATGAGATGGGATTTATGAGGGAATCATAGTTATTCAATATGGTAGTAGGATGAAGTTTATGAATCAATTATGATTGTTTCTATTCTTATGAAAATTAAATGAACATGTTTACAAATATATGGTCTTTTTTAATTTATTAATTAAATTATTAGAATAATTAAGAGAATGAGAGCTCGTTTGTTATAGCTTTTTCAAGGAAAAATCATTTTTTTTAAAATAATCACTTTTAAGAGTGTTGCATCCGTCTGTTACAACTTTAAAAAAAAAAATCATAATCTAAAAAATATCTAAAAACAACTTCAAATGAAAAGCTGTTAAGAGTAGCTTCTCAAAAATATATATTTTTTAGAGGAGAGAGAAAATATGTTTTAAAAGATTGAACTAATTTTATAACAAAAAAATCACTTTTATATAGTTGCATCCAAACAAACTAAATTGTTTGTTTAAAAAAGTGATCTTTATTACGGTAAACAAACGTAAAATAGATTCTGGTTTTTTCATAAAATCTCTAAAATATAATCTCTAAATTATTTTATGTCAAAACCAATTTTATTTTAATCCATAACAAACGGACCATGAGAAAGGCGGGAAGGGTTAAAGTGGGTTAAGTGGGGATGTGGTGGTTTTCATTTTCATTTGTTTAAGTTTAACATTTATAGATTGATTTGGTGGGAAATTATGGAGGGAAAAAATATAGAGAACTTGTAGGATTTAATTTAATTAATTAATAGAATTTATAGGACTGATTTGGTGGGAAATTTTGGAGGGAAAAAAAAATATAGAGAACTTGTAGGATTATAATTATAAATGATGATAACATTTTTTATTAAAATAACAACATTCATTTGTTTAAATTGGTAGAATATATCAATTAACAATAAATTAAAAAATTGCTAATTTGAATGAAAGATCGATTGTATTTCGATGAAGAAGATGCGATTAATATTCTATCATATTATCTTCGATCTGCGAGTTTTAAACTCAATGGGCCCAACACATATCTAAATTACCCATACCTTCTTTTCTTTTTTCTTATTTAATAACATTGTACTATAACTCGTGCGATGCACGCGTTTTTTAGAGTTTCATGTATGGGTATCGAACTGGCTATATTCTTAAAAACATTTATTGAAATACAATAGTGTTTTAAAAAACTAAATCAATTCATTAATTGACTATATGATGTATATATTCCATAAAAAAACAAAGAATAAAAATGAAATCATACATATATATTGCTTATAGAAATGTTATAAGTGGCTATCTTGAAATAATGATTGATAACATAAATAATTTGTCAAAAAGTTTAGTCACGTGTTAAATCCATTACCTTATTTATGATGAATTTTGTTCATATTCATCTACAAAATGACAATGATAACATCCATATAATCCATATTGAAAATTATTAACTTTACATTAGGTCTCTAAAAAGTCTAATCTACAACACCAATTTTGTGCAAGAATTGAAAGAATCATTAGCTAGATCATATAACAATCCAAAACATGATGTGATGTGATGCATAAAAACAAAAAACACACATGGGTGAAGAAAAACCATAAATTATCAAAGAGGAAAATTAGTCACCAAAACTTCAAGAGATAACATTATGAACTATATAAACATGAAAAAATGAATCAATTAAATATTGTTGTAATTGAAAAAATATATATATAGAGATGATGAAGAGGGAAGTGGGTGCGGTTTAGTGGGAAGTTATGATGTTGATAATAATAACCGGTGTGAGTTGTGTTGGTAGAAATTAATAGGTAGTTAGTGGGTTATGAATAGTGTGACAATGAGATGAGGTATAAAAGTTTTTTTTAGGAAAATTCTTGGGGAAAAAATCTTTCTATTAATTTTATGGTTAGTTAGATGTGATTAGGAGTGGTTTGATTTAATAGTGGGATACTTAATTTTTTTTAATTTAATAGTTAATTGAAAGAGTTTTGGAGGGAAAATTGTCAGGAGTATAATTAATGAGAGATTAGTAGCGTCTCATTTTTTATATGACATCAAAATTATTACTTTTTATTTAGAGTAATGCTAATGTGTACAAATAACACTTTAGATTGTGCATATGAGTAGTTAACATTCAACAATGAAAAGGCCACGAGGGAATAAACATAATTATTAAAATCTTGCAATGGTAAGGTAAAAGAAATAAAAAATAGCTACATTGTATGACTGGTTAAATAGCAACTTTTATTGCAAATAATTAAAAAAATGGTGTCGTTATCTATAATTAATCACATGAATAGAGTTTGAGGGAAGAAGTTTGGTTGAGGAGTTTAATCAATCAAGCAATTTACAAGTTAAATGAAGTTTATATTTGTGTAAATTCATGTTTATGGTATAATTTTTTTTAATAATCTATACCTATTAATAAAGGCAATACATTTTTTTTGTGTAGCCTTTTTTTAATACCAAAACGCCCTTTTCAATTATATTTTCCACACTGTTAACTTCTCATCACACAAAATCAACTAGTTTTTAATGCCGGTTACTTACTTCCCATCAACTTCTCAGCTCGCACAATTGTTAATAACTACTTTTCCACTTTGATTTTGCAAACACACATTACTCCTACAATAATCAATTCTATCATTTTTTTTTTCATTAACAACTTCTCTATCTATTGTTCCTGTCAGCCAAAAAAAATCTCTATCCATTGTTATTATTATCTCTCCACTAATTCATTTCATGGTCAACTATCTTTACTCAAAAAAATAGGAAATTTCACCATGGAATGATGTTGTCAACTTGCAGTAAATCATTCTTACGTCCTACAAACTGTATGTACATGACTTTATTCTCTCCTTTTTTCAATTGAACGGTGAAACACCAAGGCAACACCAGTCAGCGCATGACATACTATTTTCTGTTGGAACAAAGGGTGTTTCGCAAAATCACCTCTTGAGTTTTGATGATAACAAGGTATTAAAAATTATCAATTGGATATGCTAAACATTTGTTCAAGTGTACAGGATCCTAAACAAAGTACTATTCGTAAAGATTCTGATTGAACAAGTCAAAGAGCAAAGGAATTTTATTGAAGCTTAGAGCGTCTGAAAGAAATGCGTCTGAAGAAACGAGTCTGAAGAAAGCGCTCCTGAAGACACGTCATCAGAAGCAAGGTTATCAGAAACATCTCATCAGAAGCCACTTCACCAGAGTTGATAAAGTACAGTGTATGAAGTGTACAACCACTAACTCTGCGCATGCCTTTGCAACCACCATCTCTGCAACTTGTCTCTACATCAAGACAAGAATAACAGTAATATTGATGCAGACATTGTTCCGTTTCAAATGAAATGATTTGAAATTAGTTATTCATAGGACAATTATCAAATCAGGCAAAAGATCAATGGTGAAGAATCAAAGCTTCAAACAAGACAAGTTGATGTAACGGCTAATTCTCAACGTCTCTCAAATCCTTTATATATAGGGATAAAGACTTGAAGAAAAATATAAGAATACAAGAACAAGCAAAGGCCAATACTCTATGTGCAAAACGTCGCAAGTTTAAACACATCAACAACTTAGAGAATTCTTGCAATAGTTCATATCTTAGAATTCTCAAGTGTCTAGAAAAACAGAGTTTGTTCTGTTCGTATTGTTTTGTGAATACCTTTGATTGTATATCAAGTATTCAAAACCTTATTCAATTATTTGTAATTGTTAAGAGAAGTCTCTTTCAGCTGTGATTGAGCAAAGGAAGTCTCTTGGAGTTGTCCTTGAGCAAGGAAGTTTCTTTCTTGTGTGATTGAACATAGAAGTCTCTTGGAGTTGTCCTTGAGCATTGAGAAGTCTCTTACTTGAGTGTTTGAGCAACTTGTAATCCGACATTACATTTTAGTGGAACTCTCCTTGGAAGTGCAAGGGAGACAAGACTACTTCCGGTTTGTGGAAGGAACCTGTATAATTGCTTGTGTTCTTTCTTTCTCTGTTCTCTTACTATTATCCGCTGCACCAAGGCTCTGAACTCAAGTCAGACTCTGAACTATTTCAGACTCTGAATCTGGGAACAGTTTTTCAGAACGTAAGAAAGAAAAGTTTTTGAAAACACAATTCACCCCCCCCCCTCCCCCCGTCTTGTGGTTTTTCTCACCTTCATTTTCCTCTCTAACACAACTGTAAAAACTTCAAATCCCTCTATTTTACTTTCCTTTCAATTTTCCATTACTTTTGTACTCTTTTATTTCTTTTATGTATACATTCTTCTATCTATTTGGTTTTGAATATTCGTACTTACAATTGTTGTTATTTTGAATCAACTTCTACATGAAGTTCCATTATTTTAAACATAGTTAAAGCACATTTAAATCTACTTCTACATGAAGTTCCAATATATCACTTACATCGAAGGTTTCATGCTAGAGAATGTTTATGTCTTAACATCAGTTAGAGAATGTGAAACTGTGAATTGATATGATAAATATTGATATCAATTGTTTTACAAAATTTGGAAACAAGGAGGTTTGTTTACTGATTTTAGTTAAAATATTTTCTCATTCTGTTTCTATGATTAATTTTAATCTCTCGTTTTCTTTTGTAGACAATGAGATTGTCATGTAAATACAGACGATGAACATGTCAAATTATTGATAAAAGGGTGTATGAAGAGTTAGTTGCAATTCTTAATTGCTAATCAACTTTTTTATTTTAAATGTTATAATTTTAAATGATGATCTATAACCTTTTTCCTATACAATTTAGTCTTTTCGAACGACTGATAAAATTTATTTCTATCAAATAAAATGAAGACAAATGAGACATATTTATGATTCCGATTTCATGTTTAACGTTCCTATCAAGTGACACCATCTGCAAAAACCATGTACCCCTTCCCAATACCCGCTAAAATAGAGCATGAGGGCGTCTTCTGGTCCTGAAGCATGAGTCATTTCTTGAAATCTAGCATCACCACAATGTTTGCTTCGCGAACACCGTAAACCTCCTTCAACATTGTTGCTACTCATTTTACATCTTTTTTAGCAGTGAGTTTTGGTTTTGAACAAAGTGAGGCAACACCTAGAAGGAGCACTCTGATTGTCATGATAGCAAAACACTTTTCCTTTTTAGTATCAATGACTTATGCAACATAGCAAAACCCCGTTTAATCTCACTTGTTTCTTATTGTTTTAAACTAGACTGTCGTTTGGACTTAAAAGCACATTTTAAAGATAGTTGAAAAGAAATGTGTGTGTATATATATTTTTTGACAAGAAAAGAAACGGGTATTGATAATGTAAAAAAAAAAGTATTTTCATTACAATAAAAAAACGTTATATAATAAAGGGTTAAATATGTTTTTAGTCCTTATATTTTACGCCCCTTTGAAGAATAGTCCCTACATTTCATTAAATGTTTTTAAAATTCTCACATTTTATCTTCGTTATCAAAATTAGTCCTTGCTATTAATTCTCTAACGGAATGCTAACGTGGCAGTCAGTGGGTCTCAATTATTTTAAGGTTAAATATGTTTTTTGTCCCTGCATTTTGCGTGACTTTGAAAAATAGTCCTTATATTTCAATAAATGTTTTTAAAATTCCTAAATTAATAAGGACTATTCTTCAAAGTCACGCAAAATGTAAGTAACAAAAACATATTTAACCCTAAAAAAATTGGGACCCACTAACTGCCACATCAGCATTCTATTAGAGAATTAACAGCAAGGACTGATTTTGATAACGGAGATAAAATATGAGGATTTTAAAAACATTTAATTAAATGTAGGAACTATTTTTCAAAGGGGCGCAAAATGTAAGGACGAAAAACATATTTAACCCTATAATAAAATTAACTTTTTGTTAAAAAACTTTTATATAATAAAATTCAATTAAAATTTGTACCAAAAAATAATTTTTCTAAAAATAAGTTTGTTTTTTTTTTAAGAAACCAAACTAGTCCTCCGAAATTTACACAAAATCGAGCATGAGATATTGATAAGAGGTCTTAAACCAATACTATCATGCCAACTCAAGTGGATTAAACTAAACAGACACTAAATGATGTAATGGTTATTTTCTTATAAGGATTAAAGTTGTGTAATTATTTAGCCATTCATTATCAACAATTTTTGTTTTAGTCGTTTATATTGACCAAGACTTTGTTAGTTTTGATAAAAATAGTTGATGTTTTTTGGCAGTGTACAAAAATAGTTGATATGTTATTTAGTGTTGTTTATTGTGATTTTTCTTATATTTATCTGTATATTACGCAGTGATATGTCAATATTTATTTTGACTTGTAGTACATGTAGTCATGTTATTTTTTTTCTTCATATATTAATGAATTTGTCTTCTGTTATTTTTTATTTTTTTTATAAAATTTGCAAATTAAATTTTTTATATTCACTTCCGTACGTCATTCAATTATTTTTTCTAGCTCCACCACTGTACACAGACAAATTTTTAAACGTGGGTTCTTGTTTTGTCGAAAATGGGTTTTGAAAATTTGCATAAAATTTATGAATGTATTTACTTTAGCAAGCTGTGGATTTATTCTTTTGTTGTTTTCAAATTGATTTTATTTAGAACTTATGGTGAGGAGAGACCATTGAAATTGGGTGTTTTTTGGTTCAAATAGTTGTAAGGCTGGTGTATGGCGAGGATGAATGTGGGTTATGGTTTTTTCAATTATTAATAATTGATTTTATTATTTTAATTTATAATTACAATAAATAATAATATTAATTACAATAATAATGATATGAAGAATATTTTTTTTCAATGCTACGTATGTGCCACGTCTTGAACGAGTGTGTCATGTCATTAAAATTGGTGGATGACAAAAAAAATTCGTTGACTTTTTAATAGAGGGACCAATAATCTCGTTTAAAAAATGGGGAACTAAAAATTTGAAAACATTTAAATAGGGAAGACCAAAAGTTCATTTTAGTCCTTTTTTTATATTAGGGTCTGATTCCAAAGTTTATAACGGGACCTCTGAGTTGTTTAAAACAACCATGGTCGTAAGATCCATGAAAGATATGTTTTTTTTGCAAATTTCAAACTCTCAAACGTAGTTTAAAGTCTATTCTACCTATAAATCTCATAATAAAAGGACTCGATGGAAGTTGACATCAATTACAACACCATCAACATTTATAACCATCCACAATCATTGATAAGGGACTAACAATATACGACTTTTTATAATTTTTTTCTTTGGGTTACTATGTTACCGATACAAACTTTTCACCTTCATTTAAAAATGATTAAATTTTGTTGGGGGAATTTGTGGAGCACAAGGCGAGTTCTCTTCTCTCAATCGGATTTTTTTATACACAAAAAGGCAGGGAATGAACACTTAACCACTTGCTAAAGGTGCCTAAATCTCTAACCACTTAAATCAATCCATTATTGGATCCACACTAATTTTATACTGGTCAGACAAAATTACACAATTCTTTTATTAACTTAATTTTCTGTAAAAATTTCGTTGTTTTTTTTCTTCTTTCAGATTCAATCTTTTGAAATATAAAATGTCAACATTATAGTCCTTTCTTATAAAAGATGATAATCAAAACTTAAAAAAAAACTTATCAAAAACCCATAAACAAACCCTAATCTTTATCATACAATCATAAAAACTTAAATTTCATTGAAAAAATTCTATTAAAAGAATTCAATACTGATATTTTATAACATAAAATATTAAATCGGACAAAAAAAGATAAATGATGAAAGTGCTATATAAAACTAGCAAAAAGATGGTCACTTACGTGGCCATTTTGTCGCTTTTTTTATTGTGCTAACGTTTGAAAATTATGAACGGTGTTTTTTTTATGAAATTTTAATTAAAACCAAAAATATAATGTATGTTGTTTTCAAGTTATAACAAACCAAACCAACCATGTCCTTCTGAGTTTAACTCAGTTGGCAGGGACAATGCATAATATATGCAAGGTCTACGACGGTTCAAACCCCGACCACAAAAAAAAAAACCAAACTAACCGTGATTATCTATTTCAATAACACCAACAATATAACACAACAATAAAATATAAATTCATTTTTTTAACGACACCAACATCAATTTTTATTATATAAAACGTTGTTTAAGGGTATGATTGAAATAATGAAAAAGTAAGTATAATATTCATCTAGTTTGGTACACTTTTTAAATGATAAAAGAAAAAAGACTAAATATATATTCATATCGTGTTTGTTACATTTTTTTTAATATTTAAATTTATTTTTATCTATTTGTTACATGTGTTATTTGTATTAAAAATTAATGTTATTTTTGGAAAGAGAAAAAGCCAACCCAAAAGAGGTAAAAAATGCTGTTTTAATATTTTTATTTTCTTAGTTTTCTTTTATCGAGTAAAATCTCTAATGTCATAATAAGATAATAATGTAATAAATTAATATTTTTCAAAACACTATATTTATAAAATCCAAATTGTCTTAGTTTGATTGAGAAAAGTTATTCAATAGATAATTTATTAAAGCAAAATGCTTACCTTTAAAAGCAAGACACGGGCTCCTAAACTAGTTTGTTATATTAATACAAGGAAATAATATTCAACAAGCAGGCTTGCCCGAGTGGTCTAAGGGGGTAGACTTAAGACCTACTGCACTGAGTGCGCGTGGGTTCGAACCCCACAGCCTGCATTAATTTTTTTATTTTTTATTTTTATATTTTGTAAACAGAAAAACGACGTCGTTACGAATAAACTCTATTTTTAATAGTCTCTCTCCCACAATTCATAATGCACCTTCTCTGAAGTCCCAGCGTTGGAGCAATTCTCGCGAACCCTAGAATCGTGCCTCTCGTCTTCTCAATCGTCGTACTTCAACTCAGGTATTCATCCTTGTCCTTTGTAACTTTTGTTGATTTGTTTTTGTTTTTTGTTGTGATTTTTGGCTGTTCCTGTTAATTTTTCTGTCGATAATGATGAAGGGTTAATCGTTGCATGAACCATAAAATTGCTTATAGATAATTAAAATTTAATTTAGTGGAAGTTTGCTCCTTATAATAATTTTAGTTTTTTTTCATATCTAATAATCAGTTCAAACAGTGTGTGTTGAAAAACAATGGCAAGTGCACCTGCTCAAATCCCTACAAGCTTTGGACATGAATTGAGGGCTTGTCTTCGTTGCCGCCTTGTCAAAACCTACGATCAGGTCTTACTGTCCTTCCTTTTCTCTCACTATTCTTAGTATATGTCCAGTTCTCCTTATGGGGTACCCAATTGATTCTAGAGGTGTATAATTGATTCTGACATGTTTGGTTGCTTTCAAGTAGAATTGATTATACTTGAAGCTAGAATTTGTAGCGTTTGATCATAGAATTGATTTTTATACAATTTTTTTGTTCAACTCACTTTTACATGAACGTATCCAAACACATCACTTTTTTTGTTCAATACACTCAAACTCAATTTTAGTCACGGCATAGCCAAACATACACTGATTTTGTTTTACATAAATATAAATAATCCCTGTTTTCTGATTTGCAGTTTAGGGAGTCAGGATGTGAGAACTGCCCATTTTTACAGATGGAAGAAGATCAAGAGCGTGCTGTTGAATGCACCACCCCCAATTTTAATGGGTATGTCCTTGTCATATCTATTTACATCAAAACCCTAATCACCTTTGAAGCTTCTGAATGTATGTTTTTTTTTATTTTTTATAATTTGATTTTCAGGATCATTTCTGTAATGGATCCAACTCGAAGCTGGGCCGCACGTTGGTTGCGCATTGGTATGTCCATTTATCTTCTGTAATACTTATTATAATTTGTCTTGCCCATTGCCTTTTAGTTTCCCTTCCCTTTACAGTATTATGATGATAGCATTACTTTGTAATATACAACTAGTCATACACCCGTGCAAATGGATGGGATACTCTACGATTATTAACTTAAGTACTAACATAGTAATAATAAAAACTGCAACAATAATAGGTAAAGAAAACATTATTGTAAAACACTATATGGTCTTTAGTTAGTATAGTAGTTTTTGCAAGACATTTACTAAACATATTGGATATGGTTAATCTCGACAATACATATTGATATTAAGAATAGCATGATCAAACTTTTTACGTAGAGATCAAAATACACACCTTTTCTAGGTTAAACTTAGTACATAGAGATCAACATATACACCTTTTCTAGGTCGATGCAGACATAACCTTCATCACAAAAAGCTAAAGCAAATGTTGTGCTACCAATTCCATGTTTGCCATTCATAGTAGTTATTTAACAAAACAAATTTTAAATATTTTTTAAATCAATTGTTTGAGTTGCGTATGAGATACCACAAACTTCATAAATTAACACCACAAGAGTAGAGAACATACTATTCACCTAAACATTAAATAATACTTAATTTTTGTCAATTACAATTACAAATTTCATTATTAAATTTCGTATTCTTCCTCATTCTAGGACCTTACTCTACATTTTAACCAAAATGTAGAAACTTCAAAACATTACCATAACTCCAACACATGTAATCCATAACTTCGACTGTGGTTGAGATGCACTACGTTAGAATCAAATACGAATGGGAGACAAAATTATGTGGAATGCCGTTGTACGAATTGGTAATCACAAAGTCATTATTCAAAAACATTCTACATAGCGTTGTCTCATTCACATCTACTATGGATACCAAATTGCAACTCAACCACAACCAAATTTATGGATTACATGTGTTGAGTTGTGGTAATGCCTTGCAGTTTCAACCTTTTGGTTAAAGGGTTCAAGTAAGGTCCTAGAAAGAAGAATGCAAAATTTAATTATGAAATTTATTTGTAACTAACAAAAATTAAGTTACGTGGAATGTTTAAGTGAATATAATGTTCTTCAACTCTTTTTAAACACCATGAGTGTAAACAACATACTATTCACCTAAACATTGAATAATACTTATATTTTCTCTATGGTAATAAGTTTCATAATTAAATTTTGTACTCTTCCTCCTTCTTGGACCTTACTTGACCATTTAACCAAAAGGTAGAAACTACAAAACATTACCATAACTCCAACACATGTAATCCATAACTTCGATTGTGGTTGAGTTGCAATTTGATATCCTTATAAGAAACATATACGAATGAGAAACAACATTATGTCGAATGCTGTTGAACGAATTGGTAATCACAAAGTGATTATTCAAAAGCATTCCACATACTGTTGTCTTGCATTCACATCTTCTTGTTATGGTGCGTATACTATGAATATCAAATTGCAACTCAACCACAACCAAATCTATGTATTACTTGTGTTGAGTTATGCTAAAGCTTTGCGGTTTCAACCTTTTGGTTGAAGGGTTCAAGTAAGGTCCTAGAAAGAGGAATACAAAATTTAATTATGAAATTTATTGTAGCTGACGAAGATTAAACTACTGTTTAATGTTTAGGTGAATAGTACGTTCTATACTCTCGTGTTGTTAATTTATGAGATTTGTGATACTCATAAGCAATTCATTCAAGATCATATTCAAAGCCTGGTCACACTAGTTATACTTCTTATTTTCTTTTAAAGTCTGGTCTGCCACTCTATACAGTAGACACGCGTGGCGGCTTCGTCACCATAAGGCTCAGATCTGTCACCCTCTGAAATTTTTTCGCTGGAGAAGTTCCCACTCGCCATAACAATCCGTCAGACTTTCCGGCACGTATAGGCCACTTGTCGTCGTAAATCGTTTTGATCAAGAAGCCGTCGGTTCAGGTCATCTTGTGGGCGCCTCTTCAACCTGTTTTTGAGGTCGTTTGTCTGATGCAGTCTTTATCAACACTATCCAGCAAACCCTTGCTCTTCACTCATCGTCTAAAGTTACCGTCTCTGTTCTTCACTCCAGTAATTTTCCATATTGTTCTCATCGTCCTTAATGACAGAAGTCTCTAGTACTTATTATGGTATTAGAGCCTATCCTAGATCATTAGTTTATAGAGATTGACACCCCTCACCTTACAAGCCAGTTTTGTAAGGTTGAGTTAGGCTCTTTCCAAATTCTAAAATGAAATCACATTCAAAGATTTTGCCAATAATGTCTAATAAGGAAGGAGTATATAAACGTTTAGTGGTTGTATCTGACAAACTCCTTAAACATGTCTATACATTCAAAGGGAAAAAAAAGCAGAAACAATATAAAAGCATATCATTTGAAAGCCATGCTTGGCTGTTTACATTTTCCATCCATTTCCTGTTGTAAGAATTTTCAAAAACACCTTGTGAGTGCACATTTTGAGTATCTAATCAAATCCAAAGCAAATGAACTTACCTACAAACCGTTCCTTTTTTCCTCAAGCATTAAATCCATCAACCACCAAATAAGGAGATGCTCCAAAATAAAATAAAAAAATTAGTACTAACATGAGAAGAAAAAGACTAAAGAGTTAGTCATTCGCCGTCAATCTCACAATTTCATCATTTCAGGAAAGTTTAGATGAGAATGTGGAGACAGCGATTTGTTCATATGTAAAGACAAGGCTAGAGTACATGCCATCTAAGCCCAGCTACAATAAAGCTCACACAATGTCTACAACTGTGGAAAATCACGAAGTCACAATTGAAATCTTTATAGAAATAAACAGTCACAGTCAAAATCATAAACCTTAGTTGCTGTTAAGATTTTCCATTTACGGTCAAGAACCCCATTTTCTTATTTTGTTTTGAAGAAGAAGAAGCTATGTTTTAGATGTAGGTTATACAACATTTTGATTATGGAAGATGGGTATAAACAGTGGTGAGAGAAATAATATAAAGCCTGTGATAGTAAGTTCAGATTGTTGGGCACTGAGCAGAGGAGTAAGAGATGGCCAGAGAGCAAAGAGATGGATAGAAGAGGAATGTGGTATAAATTGTTCCAGTTAAATTTGAATTTTGAAAAAAATGAGCGAGTGAGAAAGAAGCTTTTCCTTTTTTGTTATAAAGAAAGGTACTAGAGAAAGAGACTGGGGTTGATTCAAACCGTGTATATTAGTACCTCTGAATTAAAAACTGGTGATGCAATTTAGTGAGTGGCTACTGACTATTGTGTGATTGACACCTGGAGAGAATTTTCATTTGTGTGAGCTAAATGTGTATATTATTATAGAGATAGAGAAATTGTTGTGCTGTTTTTTTCTTTTGAAATTTATCTTTTTTGTTTATTTTTTTCTTTCAACTGTGAAGTGCCGTTTAGTTTTTCTTTTTTAGAATCTCTATCTAGATTTAAGTTTGAAATCTTGCACACAACTGAGATGTGGAAATTTAAGTTTTTCTTATATGTTGCAGGAAAATTTGTTCCTGGTGTTTACACTCTTGCTGTCTCAGAGGCTCTTCCAGACGATATGCAGGTTTGTATTTTATTATTTGTGTAATATAGATTCAGCATACAATACTATTATTTTTGAAAAGAGACTTTGTTTTTTTACTACACAGTTCTCTCTTTTCAAGTATAAGTTTGTGCACCTCTTTTTATGCCACTCTCTCAAAAACCATAATTTAACTTAGTTTTTTTTTTTTGGGGATTTCCCCCTAGGCTGTGCTTTTATCCATTAATTTAACTGGTCGGATATAAAATATTTGGCAGTTTATTCTTTGTCTACTGCAAAGGTGTTAAAAATTTAGGGAAGCTCTAAACACACAGGCTGTGTTATGACTTATGTGAAACACCGTTGCCTTGTGAGTTGTGATTTTCAATAAATGTTCAAGTGGTTATAATGTTTGGCAATGGCAGCTAAGATTAGGTTATTTTTGCAATGAGTTGTTTGTTCTATTTTGAATGTTTGGCAATGGCAGCTAAGATTAGGTTATTTTTGCATTGAGTTGTTTGTTCTATTTTGAAGTATGAAGAAGTTAGTGTTGCTCAACTTGTATAACAAAATAAAAGATTTTCTCACATTCGTGCAAGCCGCCTAATACACAAAACATTATTTTTTTTGTCTTCCTCTTGTATCAACCTATCAAGCAGTTTACACTGAATTACTGTTGTCTGTTGAACTTTGTTTATTTATTTTATTGCTTATATGCCTATTTTCAGGCTATTTGTGAGGATAAGCATGTGCCATATACGCTTCCTAAACGTTCGTGAACACAAGTAAATATTGGCTTTGCGGCATCTCTAACATGGTTGGAACCGAGTATGTGTCGATGTGGACTTTAGTGCTAGTTATGTTTGAATGCATTCTTGAAATGCTTTGTTAAAATTATCTAAACAGAAATTAGTTAGTGTGTACGTGAGAAGAGCTCATGAAACTAAATGTAATATAGGCTTCTTTTTGACTGATATGTTTGCCAAAGTAATTTATCAAACTACTATCATGCAAGGAAATTTTCAATTTGCGTTCCTTCGGTCATGCTGAAAGTTTTCACTTTGGTTTACACATGATAGCACTGACAAGTTTTTTTTTTTTTTTTTACGATACAAGCAGTGATTTTGAACTCA
>Ga0228710_1004293_pt1 | contig 22530 bp, 12 predicted proteins | sample MedpolnodulmetaG_FD_177995 | JGI IMG/M metagenome (GOLD analysis project Ga0228710, IMG submission 177995) | Root nodule microbial communities from Medicago polymorpha collected in Santa Monica, California, United States - pink nodules | ecosystem: Host-associated > Plants > Roots > Nodule...
ATATATATCTGTAGAGTCAGGATACGGATAGTTTGACACCAAATCTCAACCATCTATCTTTTCTGAATCAATGGCTAATAATAATTTTTGAAATTAACTCATGTGAGCATTACTTAGCGAATCCTTTTCCATTCCTTGCTTTTATTTATTTTTTCAATTATTGAAACTCAAATTATTGTTTTTTTTCTTTCACAAAATTACTAAAACTCAATTTGAGAGAGAATGAAAATTTGGTTTTCTCCTCCAAATCCAATCATCGGTATTCTTTCTTCACCTTGATCCCCATTGGTTAATTCCTCCCATATGGATCGTAAACTTTATGCATCATATCCACCCCCTTTTGTTAAAACCCAATTTCTGTAAAATTTATGAAAATGGTCGCAAATAAAAATGAGATTATAGGTGTGTAAATTGAGTTTATGAATCAATTTGAACTGTTTTAAATCTTTCAAAACAAGTGCATATCTGAAAGACTGAATCCATGACTTCTGGATATAGAAAACCCTTTGAATCAATAGTTATTATCTTTGGTTGAAGTGAATAAGGAGTTGGCTGTGTAGAATTTAAGATCAGGGAGAAGAAACCATTTTATGCGAATAATGGTATATGACGAGAGAAAGGATGAGAAAAAAAAAATGAGGTACTATGGTGTGGAAAATAAATTTGATGTCACCGTGCACTTTTAAGTGAATAATTAATAGCCTCTAGATTAAACCAATTTAATAGATGAGGTTTGGTGTCAACGGATCCTAACTCATATATATATATATATATATATATATAGAGAGAGAGAGAGAGAGAGAGGATCATTGCCTGAATTTGTTAATTTCAATAGTTCTACGATTCTATCAATAGTTGCTTCACAGATCATCTCCGTAGAAAAAACAGCACCAGCAGTAGGCCCTTGAGTTGAAGGCCTGTAGGGAGAAGCCAGTACCAATACCCGTCTCCACCAATCAGGTGAAGGTGTAGTACGGAGAGCATGCCGGATGCAACGTACAGCTCTCTCCCAGTCCAAACTTCCCTTCTGAATAGAGATTGCAATATCCTACAGACAACATCAAGACACTATTTATCAACTCGAGACAAATTATGATCAAAATCAAAGACAAACATTCCAACAAGATAGAATAAGACTGCAGAATATTGGACAAACTAAAAAAAATTAAATAATAGTTGACATTCAAATTGGAGAAATCAATGAATATTAGAAAATTTATTAATGGACTGTCCATTAGAATCAAACATATAGATAGATATATTCAATGAAAATAAATGAAATAAACAGTGACTAAATGCCATGCCACTAATATTCTATCTGTATGGTAGATCTGGAAAAGGCCAGAAACACAGTACATGTATACATATTGTTATGTAAGTGGAAACGTGACGATCATATTTAACTTATTGATGCCCAAAACCGAAGCAAACAGGGTAACTAGATTTACTAGCTCAGTCGTTTTTATAAACAGTTCTGAACAGCTACATCAAATGGGCCGCATAAATAAACTATTAATAACTCAAACTAAATCTATCAGAATTATGAAATCGATACCCTATTTTAAACAACTTTCCAGTCAACTTTTTATTTGACGTGCTGTGAAGGCCTGGTTGATCAAGTGGTTACTTGGCTAACCATTTTGCCTCACTTTCATAGCAAAAATCTTAGTACAGGTAGTGTTGATTTTAAGACGGTCATTATTTTGTATTTTTAACAAGAGATGAAAAAGGGTATTGTAAATATCTTGTTTGCTGAAGAATATGATAGTATCCGAGCATTCAAGTACAGTCTCATTCATCAATATTGAGTTTCTTGAAATAGAAATGAGATTTTTTACCTCTCCGTTCAATGGTTCCCCAAGGACACTTAAATATGAGATCGGTGATAGGCGCAAGTGTGCTATTCCTTCACCTGAAATAGTAGGTGTTGTTTGATTCAGGATCCGATGAGTCCCAAATGTAGGGCAATGTAGATGCTGGTCTAACATTTGCATGTGCATAGCCATCATATCTCGTCTCCTGTGGATCTCCAAGATAAGTGTAAATAATGCTTCATCATCAGGTATATTCTCTATGAATTGCAAATCACTGCGTAATAATTCATAAAAGGGAACCCGACATTTTCCCTCATCAACTAAAAGCCAGATCACATCCAAGCAACTATGTAGCCATGCAACTAAGGATTTGTCAGGTCTCCATGTTTTTTGAATATCAGATTCATCAACTCCCTGTTGTCCCTGGTCCCAATTCACCAGCCAGTTCAGCATATGGTTGAAGATTTCGGCATATGTCACGGGTTTCAAACTGAACTCAAGACCAGTTAAAATAATCTTGCAACATAGCTGGCGAAGGCTACTGTAACTGATATCATTATTTCTAACAGATGGGCTACCTCTTTGTTTAGACTGTTGTCCAGCCGAGGAAATATCAGATGATTTTACAGGAGATAGAGCTGCACAAGACAACGGCTCAATAGATGACTGTGCAGGGGAGCCAATAGTATGGACAGAAGTCAATGGAGATGCGGGATTTGAAGACTGAAAATTAGAAGAATTAGCAATTGTGCTTGCCGGAGGCAGCATTCCCGACTGTGATAAGCTAGAGGAGGTAACTGTTGACACTGCTTGACTCGTTTGACCAACCGGAATTTCTGCTGAAGAAACTGAAGAAACAAGGGCCGGAAGAAAGGTGTCCCAGTTAATGCACCCAATACCGCACAAGCTCCGTAAAACAAAAAGCAGAAAGTCTGACCGTGGCCCATGACCACTACACTGTACGACCAGCGGTATAAGAATAGCTTCTGTCACGGAACGCAATTGCTCATGGTCCTGATATTAAAGTGCACCGTTAACATAAATAAATACAACAGTGATAACAAGAACGCATAAACATTGTACATGACCACTAAGTGAATGTTTGGTTTGCATAAGAGGAGAGATTGGCAAAATCATGGTGACTCGTGGTGATTTTGGCAAACAATACACTTTGTAGCCTCACAAAATCATGGTGGTTCACTGTGATTTTCCAATGTCACCAGTCATCCGAACATGCATTAAATATGATTGAAGATTTTCAAAATATTAATGATTTGGTCGACAACTACAGTTTTGAAGAATAAGTCCCTATTTAGATAAACAGTTTAATTAAGTGTTTATCATATAAGTGCTTATGTATAAGTTATATATGTCAAAAAGATTAAATAGAGTAAAGTTGTTTTTGTATAAGTTATAAATTGTTTTCATAAGATAAAAACAATTCATGGACATATCATAAGTTGTCCCAAATAGTTCTTGTTTGGATAAACAACTTAATTTGCAGCTTATAGCACAATTGCTTATCATAATAAAGCGCATATGCTAAAGATAAAACATAGTTAAATTGTTTTCGTATAAGCTATAAGTTGTTTTCACCAGTTCTCCCAAACCGTCTCACAAGTGCTCATGTCAGTAGATAAGCTCAAATGAGTCAATCCAAACATTATGACAGTAGATAAGCTCAAATAAGTCAGTCCGAACATTATATAGTAGATAAGCTCAAATAATTCAATCCAAACATGCCATAAATCAACAATTCCATCTTTGCAGGCTTTCACATCACTTAACACAAAGCATGAAATAAACAACAAAGCGAGGAAGAAAAAACTCACAGGAAACTGACTCTGAAGCTGCTCAAAATCAACAATGAATTGCTCATTCGGTGGAGGAAGCTCTCTGTTAATCGCGTGCACACGTTTCTGCGTTTTGTTCCTGAAATCAATTTTTTCACAAACAAAATTACGAAGCTAAAATTCACAAAAACACATTAGAAAACCCTAAACAAATTATGTAAACTACAAAACCAAAACAAAAAATAAACAATTCGCGAAAATTGAGCATTGTTGCAGTGAGTGAACTTACGGTGGTTCGCGGACTGAGTCATCAGGTTTGTTACGACTGTTTCTCTGAAGAAAAGAAAAGAAAATGAGGAAGATGAAAATATGGAGGAAAGAAAATGCGGAGAAAGAAAGAGAATGGAAAGAAAATTCTTACTCCAAGTCCTAAGTAGAGGTTGAAGAGATCGAGAATTGGAACACGCGCTGGGTGGAATTGAAGAGAACGCGATTGTGATGTAGTTGTTGTAATTGATCTTTGATTTTGAGATTGATCCATTATCACGCTTTCATTCAATTTTCGTTTTGGTTTCTGGGTTTAAGCTTTGAAGTGTTGTAGCGGACGTTGGGAACGTTGAAGTCAAGTACAATATATCGCATCGGTTGATTGAATCCGATTTTGCCTATGTGTAAGTCAAATACAGATAACTACCATTAATAACTACTTTTTTATCCTATATTTATTTTTTTTAATAAATTTTACCGTGTATTTTTTTAGCATGCATCCAATTAAATTATGTTATGTGGGTTAGAATAACATTGATGAAGATCACTACAAATCTATCAAGATATGGTTGAAAAATTTGATTCATGTAATAATCTATGAACACATATGGAGCATTAGTTACATCAAACGACATCACCAAGAATTCATAGTGATCGTAACAAATCTTGAATGTTGTCTTTGGTATTAGCATGTCTGAATTTTTTTATTTTTATTTGATGATAATTTGAGCGCGGATCAAATTTTGAAAAAATCGTTGCTCCCCTAAGTTGATCCAACCGGTCATCAATTTGCGGTAAGAGATTTTTATTCTTAACTGTGAGTTCGTTGAGTTGACTGTAGTCGATACACAATTGCATCCTACCCTCCTTCTTTTTGACCGACAGAACTAGTGCACCCTAAGGAGGCACATCAGGTCTAATGAATTGTTTATGAATGAGATCTTCCAATTGCTTCTTAAGTTCCTTCAATTCAAAGAGAGGCATTAGATAAGGTGCAATGGAAATAGGTTATGCTCTTGGAACCAGATCTGTATAAAATCTCATCTCTCTTTTCGATGGTATGGAAGTAATTTCGTTATAAAAACATCTTTAAATTCATTCACCACTGGTATAACACTCATTTCATATTCAGTTTCAATATCCTCTCTTCTCTAATCATTAGAAGAAAACTTTATCCTCTAACAAAAAGCCATTGAATCGTCTGATGAACATTGTCTAATAATCCCAAAAGAATTTCTTATATGTCAATTTTTCGGGAGCATAAAGATAATTTTCTCTCAGCATCCTATATACAAAAAACTAACATAAATCCAATTCATGCCTAAGACGACATCTAACTTCTTTAATGGCGAACAAATAATATCAATTCATGCCTAAGAAGACATCTAACTTCTTACTCCAAGTCCTAAGTAGAGGTTGAAAATATTGAAGATAATTTTAGCATGAATCGTCCAAAGCAATTGAAAAAAATGAAGGAATTCGGTGCTTTACAATCAAATAACATAAACACTAATTGTTGATTAATGTAAAACATACCTTTAAATAGTTCATTGTTTGCCTTAGCCCAAAATGCAAACTTTGCATGTGGTTGGCACATTGGCAGTGGCGGAGCTCTTAATGAGCATAAATGGGCCCCATGCCACCCCTAAAAGAAAATTAAAATTTTGTTATAGAGAGGAAATTACTAAAAACCCTAAATTTTTAATACAAATTAATTGCGATCCATCGACCTTTGTCTTCTCACTTACATGTTCCACTCCACCGACCACCGTAAATAAACGTGATGGAGTTTAGTAGGGTTTTCACATGCTTATCTCTCACTCTCCTCATCGGAACATTGCCGCCGCCTTTTCTGGTTGATACAACCCTTGGTAAGTTGGTATTGCCTTATAATTTAGATAGCATGATCTAAAATTATTAATTAATTCCCCCCTAAGTTTTTCTTCTTCTTTTTCGTGAAACAACTTATTTATTTGATATATAGTCTATTAGTGATTATGAATTGATTTATTTACTTGATACGTTCATACTTTCGTGATTAATAACTCACTACGCACTTTCCTATTACTTTGTTTGATATTTAACTTATTGGAGATGAGTTTTTAAATGATAATATGATAATTTCTATTGAAAGAAAAATTACTGCAAATATTAGTCATGAAATTATTATTGATGATTTCAAGTCACTCACATCAAATATAGAGAAGTATTTTAAATTTTTAAGATATGTAATTTAATTTTTTGATGATCAACTTTGTGTTTAATACTTTTTTAAAAAAATAACTTTTGTGCTTAATATTTATCACAACATATGTTTTGTGTTTACATATATTATCATTTATTTTTATGGCCCATCCAATATTATTTTTTTGGCTCCGCACCACAGCACATTGGATTCTCCTCCCTTGTTGGTTACAAGAGGGAAATCCCACCCTATATGTCTTTTTTGTTTTACGAAAAAAAAAAATACATCTTACTTATGATACATTCCCTAGGATGGTATTTTATGCAATTCCTACACTGGGGATATTGTGGTGGTTTAAATGTAAGAGTTTGTTTTTCTTTACTAAAGAAACCCTTAGGCTCTATTTGAGTTGATGGAACAGAATAAAATAGAGTGGAATGAAACACAATGAAATGGAGTGAAATGGAACGAAGATTTTATTCTATCGTTTGAATATTTTATGAAAAGTTTCCACTACATTGTTTAAAAAGTAGATAGAACGAAAAAGTTATAACTTTTTAATTTCACTTTTACCCTTTTAAAAAGCATTATTATCATGTCAAATATATCATCATTAAAATCTAATTTACTTAAAAAAAATCCAACTAATACACAAAAACCACTGCAAGAAATTGTGATACAATCCCTTTTTTTAATATTGAAAAAGGACACAACAAAAACGCAAGAAACAAGGCACAAACTAAAGATAGCATATACAGGATGAACAAAGTAAGCTTTGCAAAAAATAAAACATGCCAGCAAGAAAATAACAAGGTGCATGCAAGAGGAGTTGATGGGGCACTATGCTGAAAATTAAGAAATTGTAATATGAGTAATGATGGAGGATGCAAATACTGGGATGAAAACATCGTTGGACACACCGAGTAGAAGAAGAACGGCGAGAAATAAAGGAATTGGAGAGGAAGTGGTAAAAATATAAATTTAAGGGGAAAAGAGTAATATTTTATTATAAAATTCGATTTCACTGGATACACCCCAAATTGGGGGATGAAAGGTGGAAGATTTGATGGAATAAGATGGAATGAATTCCATTATATTTCATTTCATTTAATTTTTGCAAATCTAAACAATGGAACATAATTATTTACTATTTCATTCCATCTCACTCCATCACATTCCATCAATCCAAACATAGCCTTAAACTTCAACTATTGATCACATTGTTTCTGCAAAGTCTCAATCTTTGATCCAGCCACGACATGTTCATTGTCGCCCCATCAAATTAAGCAACCTTAAACCGGTCAATCTTCCATTGTTCATCCGTAACACACCTTGTATGGGCAAAAAAGTGGGACAACTTCGTGAACTTCACAGAAAAATCAGCCACTAACATATTGATCTATTTTAGTTGGAGGAATTCATATTTCATGTTTACCCTATGAACAATTGAAACATAATTGTTGAGAAAAACTATCTTGAAATGTGTCCAATCCATAAGCGTGTTGTTTGCAATCATGACATCCTTATTTCAGTCCCACTAGTCTCCGGCTGCGTCGTTTAACATGTGCACATCAAACACCATCTTGTCTTCCCCATAACAAGGGGCCGCCTTAGAAACTCTCTCCATCCTCTTGATCCACTCCCTAGCTTCTTTCGGATAATGCTTTCCTTCAAAGACGTTTATTTTGTAATAATATAGAAAGTTGTTTCTTAAGTGCCCGAAACCCCGCACCAATAGCAATTTAGAACATTGTTTTCCTTTTTGAGTTCACCTCCTTTGGTTGTTGCATTCTGAAACTTTATGAGATTTTTGTCACTATGCTTCAACTCATTTTTCTTAACGTATTGATTATATCGGCGCATAAATAATCCAATCTCCTCATCAACGAAGGAGTCTTTGTTAGTGTCATCTCCATCTTTCTATAAGGACGTGGCATTGGAAGTAGAGGTCTATAAAACTAAACTTTTCTTCTCTCTTTTCTTAGAATTTTCTTCAACTGCGTTAAGCTTTAGAATCCATTGTTCATGCTCCTTAATATCAAGAATATAAACACCATAGAAAAATCTTTACCACATTTAGTATTCCCTAGAAATTCACTTAATGATGTCAGAATCACCATGATCGTTAATATTGAGAGGCTTTGAAATTTTGTCTGTGCAAAATTCGTATGAGTTTGTAGGTTGAACAATACCTTCTTTTTTTGTGAAATTGTGTAAGTAGTTATGAAGTTATATTTTTATTTTATTTTATTTTTTTAAAATTTGTTTTCTGTTACGTAGGTAACATTCCGATACTTTCTCAACAATATACGGGTTAACTAAAATAAAATAAAATAAAAAAACAACACATACCTCATGCTCACAATGAAAAAAGAAAGTAGTAAAACTTATAAAATAGTCGCATAAGCATTGTTAGTGAAAATTGATTCTTTTATAAATAAAAAATTGATTTAAGATCGTTTATAGTTAAGAAACTCTATCTCTTAAAAGAAATAGAGTACTCTATCCATGAGATTGATCCAAAGATAATATTGATGAAATATATTGTTAATGAAATTCTCAATTTCTGTGGTACAAAATCAAAATTCTCAATTATTTATGAGAAATGAAAATAATTCCAAACAAGTCCTAAGCAATTAGTAAGATACAGGCATGTCCAGCATGTGAGAGAGTAGCAAGTGGTATTCTCGTATCACACCAATCACTATCTCTCATAAATTGTACCAACACAATATACTCTCGAACACAATATAGAGAGTGACACCATTGTTTTTTTGTTTTTTTAAATAAGTGAATAGTCCTTACAATGACATCTTTTTAGTTGTGATCTTTAAAAAAAATCATTTTAACTGTGAGTAATGATATTTTAACATCGAAATCCTTTCATTATATTGATGTAACGTGATAAAGCCATATAATCTAGAGTTTGACTCAGAGGTAAATAGACATAACCAAAAATTGTTTTCAGAAATCGAACTCAGTTTTTCTGAACGATTTGTTCTTAGAAAATTCGTTAATAACTTGAATCCAACAAGTTGATTTTTTTAATAATGAATGTGAATCTAATGATTTGATTTTTTTAGTTGTGACCGACGTTTAAACCTCGGATTTACATATATTATATGTAACAACAACTGAGATAAACACACGAAGACAATCTAATGATTTGATTAATAATACTGTACATATTTTGATGTTTAAATAGATGAACTCTTTAATTATTCCCGCACACGCACACCACCACCTTAACAACTTGGTATTAAGGAAAGAAAGACCGACAATAACACGTAACTCTGTCTACTTTTCTATTCTGTTTTTGAGATATACTTTTGTTTAGTTTTATAATGTTTAATTTAGTTTTATTTACTTCTTTCAGTTTAATTTCACAGAATTAGTTTAAAATTTCTATTGTTTTTGAGATCCTTGTGTTTAGTTGTATAATACTGTGATGCTTACACCAACAAAAAAAAATAATACTCCCTCCGTCCCTATATATAAGTCCAGTTTTTATTTTTCACATTTTTTTAAAAAAGTTGTTAGTGCAACTAATGTGTCTATTTTGTGTATTAATATTACCAAATTGTCTTTTGTTTGTATGTGTATAAATTTGACTTTTCATATTTCAAGATAAATTAGTAGTATTAATTAAGGGTATGTTTAGAAAAAAAAATTAATAATTGCATCTAGTAATTTAAAAATGAGTTTACATTTAGGAACAAAAATAAAGTCAAATGAGTACTTAAATATACGGATGGAGAGAGTACTATAATGTTTCACCACAAAAAAAAAAATAATAATACTATAATATTTTATTTAGTTTAATTTACTTCTTTCACTTTAATAATTGAGAAATGATATTTGTACAACCACATTTTGACAACTTTTGTGACAATTTTTTCTCTCATACTCACATTATATTTTTGTTTTCTCACTCTATTATTTTGATTTTCCTATCAATATCTACATTTCTTTCTGAATTTATGGTTGTCATAAAATTATCACACAAATAGTTGTTCATATAATACACCTCTTAATAATTTCACTGAATTAGTTAAAAAATATGATTACTAATCGAGTACAACGGTATCTATTTACTAGTACCACAGCTACGAGTACATACATACAAACACTGAATCAAAACATTAATAGAGTAAAGGCTGAACATATTGTCCTGGAATGAATTATAGCCCTGGTCTATTTCAGACGTTAAATTGGATTCCTGACACACATACACTCATTCATAAATCCTATAAATAAATAAAATGCATTAGGTCAGGAGTATTTTTTATTTTTTTTATATAGAAACCTTTTGTACTCCACCGTTTCTAATTATAAGAAAATTTGATTTTTTAAATTAAACCACAAACATTATTAATTGAACGAATCTAAAGAGTTAAATTTGGTTATAATTAAAAATTGAAGGAGTAGTTCCCGTGAGTTTAGCTCAGTTGACAGGAACAATGCATAGTTTATGTAAGGGTTGAGGTTCGAACCTCGGACACCTCACTTCTTCACATTTAATTGTGTGAACTTCAACCACTAAGCTACTTGACAAAAAAAAGTTTGTATATCTTTTTAATAATTGTTGTTTTTCAATAAAAAAAAATCACTTTTATTGTTTTATATCGTGCAATATTACACATATATTTGAGAGACCCTTCAAAATATAAATCATAAGCTAACACCTTTTCAGTTTGACCAGACACAAAAAGGACCAAAGCCTCTCCTCTCACTTCACAACAGTCCCTACTCCCTTGTTTAGTTCCCATCTCTCTCTCTCTCTCTCTCTCTCGTTTTTCCCTCCCTTCAAAATTCCAACTCTTTTATCAGCTCCTCTCTACTTTGTTTCATGTTTCTGGGTTCATAGTGAAAAGTTTGAGGCACTGCTCTTTCCACATAGTGCCTTTTTCTAAGGAACAAGAAGCTTTAATGGCTATTGCTGTGCTGCTTCTTTTTTACCTTCTTTCAATATCCCTCTCTTTTCATGGAGGTAACTCTTAAATATTTTATTATTATTATTATTATTATTATTATTATTATTATTATTTTGCATATTTATTTCTCTTTTTCATTTCTATGGCTTTCAATACATGTTTTTTCATAGTTTCATTAAATAAACATGACATTATTTGATTACTTTAGCAGTTCATAAATTTATGTTTAGAAAAAATCTCCATGAGCATAACACAGTTGGCAAGAACATGCATTGCTATATGCAGCGGTTGGGGTTTGAACCCCTGACACCCCCCATGGTGAATTATAGCCACTAGCCTATTTAACAAAAAAAAATTATATTTAGAAAAAATGATGAATATATGATTAAGGGTAACTGTGTAAATGCACAACCTTACCAGTTGCTACAACAAGAGCATAATGACAATGCTGAATTGCTGATACAGAAAGATATAATAATGATAATTTAGTTTTTATTTTCCTTGGCTAAAGAGAGGGTTTATGTAATAAAATAGTTTATTTTATGTTGTCTAGAATCTTTGATCTGTCCTTGCATTTTTTTTAGTGAGATTTTGGGATGTTATTGCTTCCCAGCTCATCAGATATTTCTTTTGCAGTTTGCACTCAACTTCATTTTTTATAAAATTTTATGTGGTATGACTAAAATACCCTTATTTTAGAATGTTGCAATGTTGATAAGAAATAAAATCAATTGGTACCAAACTGGGTAAAGTTCTGAATGTGTTACACTTACACTTGTTTAGCTAAATCCATATCCCAAGCCAAGATAGTACACAAGGAATGCATATGGGATGATAGGTATGCTAACCTTGATTTTTGTCATGGTTCATGATAAATAATTATTAATTGTACCAGTTGTTATTATTATTATGGTCTGTACTGATTTGTTTGCCCCTAAAGTTATGTCATTTTCAAGATCAACAATTTGACCTTTGGCATTATTATAATATTCAGTACCCTGCCAATAGGAGCCATTTTATTTCATAGATCCTCTACAACCAGCTTTATAGTGCATTTGACAGTACACCGTTAATGAAGAGAGATAAATCATCTCTCGCAATTCAACGATGTATAACCAGCTGCACCACAAAGCCAGACGTAGAGGATCCTGGGCCATTGAATACCTATAAAACAGAACTAGTGAATTAATCTCACCCGCCTGCGCAAATCTAGGAGAAAGATTGTAGGAAATAGATGTGTGAAATTTTGATACGTGTTATTAATGGATTTTTTTTCTCAAAATAGATAGATTTCTTGAAACTACATTACCTAATCCTTTGTGGTGAATGATTTGTCACTGCCCGAAAGAACAAAGTAAAGTAGTAGCAATGTTAATTACAAGGCATGGCTCATTTGGCAAATTTAGCGTTTGTTTGAATTGACTTATTTGAGCTAATTTACTGACATTAACACTTGTGAGACTGATTGGGAGAATTTATGCAAATAACTTATGACATGTCCATAAGTTGTTTTTAACTTATTTCCATAAACTCTCCTTATCAACTTATGAAAATAACTTTTATCTTGTATGAAAATAATTTAACTTTATTTTAGCTTTTGTTCTAGAAATAACTTATGTATCAGAACTTATATGGTAAGTGCTTAAGCCATAAGAACTTAAGAACTCATTTCAATCTTCTTATTAGCAATTTAAAATTACATAAATTTAAGAAAATAAAAACTGAAAATATTTTGAGAAAGTAAACATGCCTAAATGTTCTCCATTTCTTATTTGTCTTGCATCAAATAAGAAATGGAGAAAAGTTGCATGAGTGCTGCATTTGCATTACTTTTCATATCTCATTTAGAGTTCTATTTCATCAGCATCATATTTTCAGGGATGATTTATATTCACTAAAAGTTTATATTGCTTATTTTTTCTGCAGATGCTTATATAGGTGTCAACATTGGCACCGATGTAACCAACATGCCAAGTCCAACAGAAACCGTGGCCCTTCTCAAGGCTCAAAACATCCAACATGTGAGACTCTTTGATGCTGACAAGTCCATGCTTCTTGCACTTGCCAAGACCGGAATCCAAGTAATTGTTTCTGTTCCTAACGACGAGCTACTCGGAATCGGTCAGTCCAATGCAACTGCCGCGAATTGGGTTGCTCGTAATGTCATAGCTCATGTGCCTTCAACCAACATTACTGCCATAGCTGTCGGTTCCGAAGTCTTAACATCACTCCCAAATGCAGCTCCTGTTCTCGTATCTGCGCTACAATTCATTCAGTCTGCACTTGTTGCAGCTAATCTTGATGATCAAATTAAAGTATCTACTCCACTTTCTACCTCCATCATACTCGACTCTTTCCCACCTTCTCAAGCGTTTTTCAATCGAACTTGGGATCCGGTCATGTCTCCTTTACTTAAATTTTTGCAGTCGACTGGTTCTTATCTTATGCTCAATGTATATCCTTATTATGATTACATGCAATCCAATGATGTAATCCCTCTAGATTATGCTCTATTCCGTCCCTTACCGCCGAATAAGGAAGCTGTCGATAGTAACACTCTCCTGCATTATACTAATGTTTTTGATGCAGTTATTGATGCTGCTTATTTTGCAATGTCGTATTTGAAGTTTACTAATATCCCTATTTTAGTCACCGAGTCAGGATGGCCCTCCAAAGGTGGTTCGTCCGAGCCGGACGCAACTCCTGATAATGCCAACACCTACAACAGTAATCTCATTCGGCATGTTTTGAACAATACTGGGACTCCTAAACAACCTAAAGTCACTGTTAGTACGTATATTTATGAGCTTTATAACGAAGACTTGAGATCAGGTCCGGCGTCTGAAAGCAATTGGGGGCTTTTTTATGCGAACGGAGCACCGGTTTATACCCTACACTTGACAGGTGCTGGTACTGTATTTGCAAACGATACAACAAACCAAACATTTTGTGTTGCTAAGAGTAATGCCGATAGTAAGATGATACAGGCGGCACTTGATTGGGCTTGTGGACCAGGGAAGGTGGATTGTTCGTCTTTGTTACACGGCCAACCGTGTTCTGAACCGGATAATGTAGTTGCGCATGCTACATATGCTTTTAATGCTTATTATCAGAAGATGGATAAATCTCCTGGGAGTTGTGATTTCAAAGGAGTTGCCTCTGTCACCACCACAAACCCAAGTAAGGAATGTTTACATATTTGTTAGTATCCACTTGTGAAGTTCACTACTAAAGTATAAATATATTTTATTAGAACATTTTTGGAACCTCAACTAAAGATATAATGGTAAATACATATATGCACTTTGAACCCTCACACTACACAAGTACAATCTATGAAGCTCCGACACAGGCACAACACCGATACTGATAATCATTCGATTTTTAAAAAAAATGGAATGTAGTTACACGTGTTAGTGTCGCGTCGTTGTTCGACTCTAACACATATCAGACACCAGACATGATGGACTTCCAAGCAATATTTCTTGCGAAACGTACATTGTTTGAGTAAAAAGTACTTTTGACAAAGAGTATAAGAACTGTGGTCTTCAAATATTCTTATTGATCAGATTCTTTCTCGAAACTATCTGATACAAATATAGATGTCATGTGGCATTTTCTGTTTATGTTTTTTTTCCTTTGAAAAAATCGTCGTGTGATTAGCACTCATTGGTCATACATTTACATCAAAGATATTTTATAATCACTTCTTTTTTTTTTAAATCCAGTTGCTCACTGTGATTGCAATCTTGCTACTTATCATTTAATTTGAAACGATTCTCTATGAATTAATTTATGGCCATTTTAGCAATTATCAACAACAATAGCTAGTGGCCATTGAATTTCTTGTTACTTTTGCAGTTTTTCTCTATATTAGCTATTTTTTGTCAACTCTTCTGTTATAAATCGAAGAATGACTTGCATTGACAAGTCTCAAATTCGAGTACATTAGCATTTTGATACAACTGATATATTTATTGTATTCTTATCATTTTACAGGTCACGGTTCCTGTATATTTCCAGGAAGGTATGATATCAATTCTCAAGCTTATTTGCTTGATGTCAAATTATTTTCTGGTTTAATGTACTGGATTCTTGCTCTCATTTGCCTGATATACTAGAAATGCCCCTTTTCAATTCTCATCTCATCATCACTACAACTTGTCGCATGTTTTGTCGAGTAAACATTCATTTTGGTCCCCTTGAATATGTCAAGCTGTTATGATGGTCCTAAACATCTCTGGACGTGTCTTTTCTTATTCTTAGTGAGTTTGGTCCTCATATGTGTCTTTCGTTAGTTAGTTAGGTTAGTTCTTAAATGTGTATTCTGTTAGTTGGTTTGTAATTTCCCTACATTCATGACAATTTACTCTTGTTTTGTTCTTTCTAACATGTATATATGTTGTTTTTTGTTTTTTTTTTTACATCTTTGTGGTGAGCAGTGGTAAAAACGGCACCAAGATAAACGGCACAGCACTTGCCCCTGCTATCAACTCCACAAATTCAGGCTCTTTTTCACAATACTACAATGGTGGATCTTTCACCAGCTATATGATTCTTGCACTACTTTTGAGTGCACTTGTTGTCTTGTAAAACTAGGCACAATAATGACCTAATTAGCATTAGAATCTAGTTTATGGAGGAGATACACTCTTCAACTACCTTTTGAAAGGTTGTAGCATGCCCAATTTTGTGTTCCTCTTCTTGAGGATTTCAAGGGTGGAGAGGTTGGTCAATATTGGTAATTGTAACATTAGTTGGCCATTGATTTTTATTTTTTTGTACAAACTAGAGGAATTATTTTACGTCATTGTTGTAGCTACCTTGTTAGGATTAATTATTTTTTCTTGTTATAATGTGACGAGAAAATCAATTGGAATTATTCATGATCTTCATCCTTTTGGATTTTCTTTGTGTTGGTAATTGTTTTTCTCACAGCTTCGTGAGCTTTTGAATAATAATAATGAGACCCGTATACATCATTTTCTCTCTATCTGTTGCATTCATCATCATTCATCAACCACCAACAATTCAGTAATTTTACAACCACACTGTTATGAGTTCTAATGGAAACCAAGGATTCAGGCTTGCATTTATGCTGCAGTTAGAGGCACCTACTAGCCTAGAATGCACATCCAGGTCAAATCAAAAAAAACTTCAGATATGGTGTTGCTGAAAATGGACTTTGGTAATCTGATGTTTGACTGAGACCAATAAAATCTAACCAATAATTGTTTTCCCTAAAGATCAAATTTAGGTACCCCTGATCAATTTGACCTTGATTAAAACTCATGAACAATTTAAGTCCGATCAATTGGTGCTAATCTGAACAGCATGAATGTGTATATCTTGTGAGTTGCCAGAAGAAATTTTGCATTTAAAGTGCTGTTCCACAGACAAAAAATCCAAATATAAGTGCATCAAATACATCTCAAAATATAAAATATTTTTTGATGTTTCATTTTCCACATATCTTCTGGTTTAAAGTTTTGAAATTAATTTCCCAAAGGATGCAAAATTTAAAGTTGTGGAAGTTATGAATGGTCCAATGGTGCAACAGCTGTCCTGAAGAGAAGGATATGAACCTTATCCGATGGAAAAGTACACAAAACCACCAACAGAGTGAGTAACATAGGAACCAAAACTAGTACCAACAATGCAGTGCCAAGCTGGGCCATAAGAAGAGTCAAATTCCTGCAAGACCAGCAAGTTTCTTACTATTGTTAGCCAAAGTCATTTTCCATTTAGAAATCAACATTGAAAATAAGCTCTACACTGCAATAAGATCATATTTGCATAAACAGCTTAATTGTCCAAGAATTGTGCAACAATCAAAATTGTCCCAAAGATAGTATAATTCATTAAAACATCACTATCATACATTTACTAAAGACAAACTACAGATATGCATGCTATTAGTGTAATAAGAGTTCAAAGAAATAATGAAATGATGGAACAAGTAACATTTTCAGCATAAAAAAAAATGTCATATTCATGCTACTTGTTTTTGGGTTAAATACCAATCACTTATTTATTGATTTTACAACCAACATACAGCTAATAAACATACATTTCAGAATTACTTCATACTTGAATGAATACATGGAGAGTCATAATCATAATAAAAAAGTTATGCAATTTATTTGACCTACCATCATTATGAATCTTAAAAAAAAAATCAACCAATTTATTTGACCTACCATCATTATGAATTTTGCACAAATGTAAAAAGAAAAGTGAAATAGTTCTAGCCATTTTTCATTATTGAAGAGGCCAGCATCATCCTCTCAGCACACACAAAAATTAGTTATGTTCAGCTGAGTGATCAACACTAGTTTCTTGAAAAGAAATTACATAAAAAACAAGGTTTCCTCATTTCATTTGTCCCAAATGAAATTAATTTATCTACTAGGAATGAAATACTGGGACATCATGAGAGGAGAGGCTGTATAAAAAAACCTTTAGAGCAAGCCGCTTACAAAAAATTACAAATTCCAGAAAAAAGAGTACTAAACATATTAGTTATTTAACTGAGCTGACCTAATGGAAGATCCTTGCTTCCTTCAACTAAAAAAGGAATTGGCTTCTTCGGGGCAGGCAACCGTCCAATGCTATCAACTTTATCTTTTTGCTTTGGAGGAGGTCTAGCTGCTTTAGGCAACAATCTTCCTTTCTTCTCAAACCACTCGGGCTTCAACAATGCCCGAAAGCCTAACTTATTGTAATACACCTTTCTGACGGACCCACCAGCCGCTTCAACTGCTTCCTTGGCCCTGACAGTGACCCTTGTCACCTGTAAACTCAATATGTTATAACACATCCCTCTTTTATGCCTAAAAAGTTTATGACTGTATAAAGCCTACACGTTAAGTGTTTAGAATCGAAAAAGTACCAATTTTACATTTATTCATCTCATTGATAAACAAAAGCATAACATGTAATCATAACCTCATACTACATGAGTTTAATTCTTTATTTGAAGTACAAAATGGAAAATACCTAAGTTAGAGAAAATTAGCAAGTAAACTTTGAAGATATAAGAGCTATTCCGACTATTCATAGCAAAATCCAAATTACGAAACCTCAAGCCAACATTTTGTTCTTTATCCTTAGACACTATAGAAACTTTATATACCACATGGCTGTCCCCACTTTTGATGGTTTATGCTTGCCGAAAGAGAAAGGAGAGTGCAGGCATTCAAGCCAGCATCAAAATAAGGATAAATAAATTATTTAACAAAGGCAAGAATGGTGGTTAGTTATGAAATTAGGACCAACGACTAAATTCATGATATTAGACAAAGATAAGTTCTAAAAAGTTAAAAAAGTATTTCTAAAGATTTGTGGATCAAAAGGCATTGTAGATTTGTAGTGGTCCTCAAAAACACTTATTACTTAGCCTTCGAATCAAAGTATACATACCTCAAGATGAATTGGCCATTGGATCTTCTCAGAACCACGCCCCATCAATCTTACTCCATCTTTAATTTGCTTCCCAAGTACCCCTGCATCCTGTGTATGGTAATAATGATAAACAAAGAATGAGAGGTAGCACATGAAGCAAACAAATTCATTTTAAGTGAGGAAGTGGTCACAAAAACCTTGAGTGTTTTCATTGTGATCAATTCAGAAGAATCTATCTTGCCTGCATTGATAAACGTTGCAATTTTTCCCAAACCTATTGGCTGCAAAAGAAGAAATAAAACAAAATTTTGAATATAGCAATACATATGACTAATATATTGAGGAACAAATGGGAAGGATACCAAACAGGGAAGGTCCAAAAATATGAGCTCAAACCACAGCTAGGAGCTTATGACTACTCTAAGCCACATAAACATATCTAGACATTAAAATAAAAATTATTAAGGAATTAAATTATGCACACAATTATTTAATAGTTAATACAACTTGAATAGGCCCCTACAATACTTAACGCTCATAAATCTGAAGGCTCAAGAATATCAGCCAAAGTTTTTATTTTTGAAATAGCAAATTTATTCTTGACGAGTAAATGCAAGGAGCATTAGAGACTCGCGGCAAAGGGGAAAAGATTACAAGACAATGCCGCAAATATACGGTACACCGAAAATAAAAACACCAAAAAACCCCAACAACCTTGGTATCAAGTATTGAGGCCGACATATACATGCACTAAACACGCATACCCCTGCCTCACACCCGAACCCCCCAAAACAATGCGGAACCGCCATTAAACCAGAAGAAACAGTGCTGCCATACAGGTGAAAACAGCCGAAGCTACAGGGACCAAAAGGCTCTGCTGGCCGAACAGGAGCTCCAGGGCTGAAGCGAGACCCTCAAGGCACTAGACAACAACCTGATAGCAGAACGAAACCAGGAAAATAGCAGTACTGCAGAAACAAATCAGCACCAGACATCCTTACAGTCACATCACTTCCCTCTCGAGGCACAATTGTGAACTACACATTTGGCATAATGTCATTCTATATCAAAAATCACACACACGGTTAAAATACATCCGGTAAATATCCATCAAATGTCAATACAATAAAGTATAAACTTTGACATATATTTGTTGCCGGCATTCACATTACTTTTTAGTGCATATCATACTTGGCAATTGACATGTGGAAATAAGAGGTTTATCAATCAAAACCAACACAATCAAGCCACTCAGCCACACATGTTTACAAAAGATTTCCGAGTCCTTGAAAGAAAAAATCTTATCTAGCATGTGATGTCTTGTACCTAATATTTGCATTAAACATAGCACTTGAGCTTCACAAGGATGCTCAAGTATGCTTAATTTTTAATAATATTCCTGGAGAAATGGTTTTCTTTCTTGGAATGGAAGTCAAGCAGAATAGTCTTTATTGGTTTTAATAAGTATGCAAAAGAAATTCTGAAAAAGTCTGAGATGGAGAACTCCATTATTGCTCACAAGTAACCACCCATAAATCTCATAATAATTATAATATTCAAAACTATAGGAGTTCCACAATTAAAACTAATGAACTCTAATAATGTACTAAGGCATAATTTCAAGTTCCCGGTTAAATGCACAGAAGAATGATTAATCAAAAACAAAAAAGATATATAAACAGGAAGAAGTATACCTGAAAAGTGAGGCTAAATGGGTTGTTGAAACCACGTTTAGGCATCCTACGGCGAAGAGGGGTTTGGCCTCCTTCGAACCCCAACTTTGAACCTTTCCTGGCTCTCTGGCCTTTGTGACCCCTCCCAGCAGTCTTTCCCTTTCCAGATCCAATACCACGACCTTTCCTTGTCTTCTGTTTTCGGGGAACATTATCTCTGAGATCATTCAAGGCGAGAAGACTGTAAGCTCTAAAACCTTGAAAAGCTGGGTGAGCATTGGGATTAAATGTGGCACGAACGTTGAGAGAGTTAGGGAGCTGAAAAGACGGGTATCCGAGAACGGATTTGTTGTGAGTCGAACTTCTGATGATGGAAGTCGAGAGAACAGAAAGCCTTCTCCTTAGCATCTTTCTTCAACTCTAATATTTCACTAACAAACAGGAAGTGTTTCTTATAGACTAGTAATCATGCATTACACTAGCAGATAAGTATTTTCATTTTCCAGGTAAATTTACTACTTTGAGAAAGGAAATCCTTGCTAGCATACAATGGGCTTTATGAACCAACTAATCCATCTTAAACTCATACCAGAACACCATTGAATTATCATAGCATCTTTTATTTTATTTTAAAACTCTTACAGCGAAGCTGAATCAAAACCTAACTAAAAGAGAAAAATCTGATAAATCTTACCGATGTTGAGGGCGAGAACGACGACGGTACTTCTGTGAACAACGGTTGTGGGTTTGTTCGACGGTGAGTGAAGATGAACGACGGCGAGTGTGAGACGGTCAGAGGAAATTGTGTTTTACGAGACCCAATTGTTTTGTTTTTTTTTTCTTCAGATTTTTAACGTTTTAAAAATTTATAATTGAATTTTAGTTCATGTACTTATTAATTCTCCTAATTTGCCACTGCAAATATTAATCACTTTAAAATTAGTCATAATTAAGAAACCCTGCGTATATTGCATGTGATTAGATACGTAGCATGTAGTGACTGGACAACAGACAGACTGACTCAACTTTTACCACTTGAAGTTCCCATTTTGCCTTTAATGAACCATGAGTATAGCGAAATGACCAATTCGCCCCTGTCTTTTCACTTCCCTCTCTTTTGTATCTAAAACACGATTTGGGGGGAAAATTAACAAAACTAGACTCTAACCCGTGCGATGCACGGGTTTTGTAGAGTTTCATATATAAAATATCAAATTGGCTATATTATTATTTGTAGAGTTGCATATAAACTCAGAAAGAATTAAACTAGGTGACAATTGAGAGTGATCGACATGCACAATATCAAAAAAGCAAATTAACAACATTTAGATTGCATCAACAAAAATGAATATGGAAATCAGCAAAAATGAATATGGAATCAAAGTCGGCAAAGTAATGTTATAGTCTAATGTAGCGATTATTGCAAATAAAAAGTCAGAATAAATTAAACAACTTCAAGTAATATAATATAGGAGAAACAAAGAGGCCGACAAAATTACAGGAAAAAATGAAGTTTGTAATGATAAAATTATCATCTGGATCAGTCAAATTATCTACAATTTTAAAGATGCAACTTTAATATCGTAAAACGTAGTAAGCGTACACCAAAAAAAATGAAAAAAAAACTACTATCAATAAAAGTACCGCTAATAATAAAAAATAACGGCTATGAGAGAGGAAACCGCTAGGGCGGTTGGGGATTTAAAAAAAATGTTTTAGTCATGTATTTCAGTTTTGGAAGCAACAATATTTCAACAAAAGTAGAAGTGGCATAGCGGTTATAGTTGTAAAGTGAAAACATATGGTACCTGATTCTATTCCTTGCAAACTCTTTTTTTTCCATAAAAATTACTCAGATCCACCAAAAAAGGCGGGATTAATTAAGGCAAACTTATCAAAACTGTTTAACATTTATATATATTAAGATTAGGGTTCCATAATAGAAACCCAGTAAAACCAAGCAAACGCAAACGATCTTCTGTGGAGAAAACGAGATTTTGGAACGAACATCTTTGGAGAGTACGAGAATCAACGATTTTGCGATGAGTTGTGGTGAAAACGATTACGAGATTCGTTGGTATTGGAGCTCATTATCGCAGGTATGTTTGTGTTTGATTTCAGCATTTTTGAAACCTAAAAGTTGAAACCTTGTTAGATTTGTGTTAAAAACAATATTTTTGAAATAAAAACCCTAAAATATGTTGAACCTATTAGATTTGTTATAAACTAGATTGATGACCCGTGCGCCGCACGGGTCTTATGAGCTGGAATAACTATTTAATTATGTAATTTTAATTCATAGAAATAATTGTTTGAACCAATATTTAAGAACCAAAACTTATAAGTGTAAGAGAATATTAAAATTTATGAGAAGTGGAAAAGTTGGGATAAGAAGTGGAGGGGGCGGTTTTAGAGGTTTGCTAATAAGGTGTAATTAATTAAAGATTAGTGTTGTGAATA
>Ga0228710_1004297_pt1 | contig 22520 bp, 22 predicted proteins | sample MedpolnodulmetaG_FD_177995 | JGI IMG/M metagenome (GOLD analysis project Ga0228710, IMG submission 177995) | Root nodule microbial communities from Medicago polymorpha collected in Santa Monica, California, United States - pink nodules | ecosystem: Host-associated > Plants > Roots > Nodule...
GCGCCTTCTTCAGATCGTCCAGCAAACCGTCCTTGCCGAAAACCTCGGATGGATCACGTCCAGCCAGGAGCTGGTCCAGAAGTTCTTTCTCGATAGCCATGTGATGATTCGCTCCTTTTCATCATCGGTGATCGCCGAGGCGAAGGCCGTCTTCGTCGCCCGCCCCAAGTTCAACATAGGGCTCAAGGTCATTCGCCAACGGCGCATCACCGCGCCAAGGGCGACGGTTTCACCGCTATTGACGATGCCTGAGTGCGGCTTGCCAGCGCTGGCGATCGTCTTGCGCCGGATCACCATCAAGCGCGCCGACGGCGACACGACGACCCTTCTGACAAACGACCTCAAGTGCCCGGCGCGATGGGTCGGCTCTACAAGGGTCGCTGCCAGCTCGAGCTACTGTTCCGCTGGATCAAGCAGCACCTGAAGATGCGCAAGCTGCTCGGCCACAACGACAACGCCATCGGCCTGCCGATCCTGCGCTTCACAGACCTTGTAAGCCGGTGCCTGTTCCAGCGCCAAACTATCGCCGCCATCGACAAGCCGCCCGTCGATCCAAACCGGCCAAGAGCGCGAACCACCCCAAACCAGATGACCTTTTTCTACGCCTGAGCTTTTTTAAGTCAACCTGCCCAGCCGGACAGCGAACCATCACCATCCGATCGGGAGGATCAACGCTATCTTTTAGATTTTTGCTTGAGGCAATGCGCGCCACTCCGAGCTTTGCGCCCACTAAAAAGTGGCAGCCCAAGTTGCTGCCGCGAGAAAAAAGCTACGCCGATCTGGACGACGGGCCCACAAGTTTGAATTAGATTTTAAGACCGCGGGCGCATCCGCAAGCAAGTTTCGCTGCCGGGCATTTCGCCTGGATGGCGAAAGGAAATGATGTGGCGCAAGCGCAGCTCACACCTCGATCTACCGCGTTTGGCGTCCCATGTCCGGCAATGTTGGGCATGTGACGCATCAACCCTAGCGCCAATCGCCTTGTTTCGAAATTTTTTCTCCCTTTGGCACGCTTTGTGCTTAGGTATCCGCGAACGGATCGCGGACTGAAGAGGGTCAGTTCCTGCGTGGGGTGCCGCGTCACTCTCTCAGTCGAACGGAGAACCGGGATTGCTTAATGTCTACATTCGTATTCAGCAATCCGTTTCTCTTTCGCGTCGCGCTGCCTCTGATCCTCCGGCGAAAGGACAAGAGAATGGTGGCGAAGACGATTATCGTAATTCCCGCGCGCATGAGTTCAAGCCGACTTCCCGGCAAGCCACTCGCCGATATTCATGGCGAACCCATGATCGTCCATGTGCTACGACGTGGCAAGGAAGCGGATTTGGGGCCGATCTTGGTGGCTGCCGGGGATCCGGAAATCGCTGATGCACTGTCGCCAATTGGTGCAAACGTCGTGCTCACTGATCCTAATCTTCCGTCTGGATCCGATCGCTCGCACGCTGCGCTGTCAGTATTCGATCCAGGGGGCGATTATGACATCATCGTTAATTTACAAGGCGACATGCCGACGATCGAGCCGTCCATGATCCGTAAAGCAGTTGCGGTTCTTGCTGATCCCTCGGTCGATATTGCAACCCTCGCGACCCCAATTTCAACCCCCGCGGAAGCCGCGCGACCGGCGGTCGTCAAGCTTGCTATGGAGCCCTCGGTACGTGATCTGTCCAATGGACGCGCCATCTACTTTAGCCGTTGGCCCGTTCCCCACGGATCACTAAAGCTTCTCCACCACATAGGGATATATGTCTATCGGCGAGCCGCACTGAACCGATTCGTCGCGGCGCCAACGTCGGCACTCGAACGCAGCGAAAAGCTTGAGCAACTCAGGGCTTTGGCAATCGGCCTGTCCATTGGCGTTGCCGTCGTAGACACAGCACCCCTTGGCGTCGACACCCAAGAGGACTTGTGGGAGGCGCGTCGTCACCTCGCGTTGAGGGCAAGTACGTCATCTTGACTGGAGGCGCCCTCGATGGCGGGCTTCTCGCCGGACTGAGACAGGTTGCAGTCCGACTGGTAGAGAAACGGCGTCAATGCGCTTGCCACGACTATCGCCTCAGGAACTCAGATCGCTCCACGACTGCCGCGATCTCGACGAGGCGAAGGCCGAACGCCGCATGGCTGGCAAATGGTCCGGCAAGTACCCACGGCTGACGGCTGAGCCGAGGAAATTATCGGCAGACGCTAGACTAGTGCCCATCCATAAACAGTAAGTATTTGGAACTATTGCGGAAAACGCGCCTTCTGTGCGGGCAAGGCCCGGCGGGTTTAGGTACACTTTAGCATCAAGCCACTGATTCTAAAGAAAAAACCGCAACCGCCGGAGCCGACAATGCGCCAAGGACGCACCGTCCAGGGCAGCATATTCGATCTTTTCGCCGAGCACGAGATCGGTCGTGAGAGGCGATGTCGCAGTGGCTGGACGCCCATCGCGATCTTTTGAATTTGGTGACGTCCGATCTGCGCCGACAGGTGCGTCACGGGGACGGGCCGGCAGGGTTTGCCGTCGGAGGTGGTGCTGCGCCGTGCTCTTCTCAAACAGTACCGCCAGTTGAGCTACGAGGAGTTGGCGTTTCATCTGGAAAATTCCGCCTCGTTCCGCGCCTTTGCCCGGCTGCCATGGGGATGGAGCCCGAAAAAGTTGGTCTTGCACATGACGATCCGCGCGATCCGCGCGGACACCTGGAAAGCGGTCAACAAAATGCTGCTGGCCAGCGCCCGGCAAGAAAGGTTGGAAAGCGGCACGGCCGTGCGTGTGGACAGCACCGTCACGGCGGCGCTGATCCACGAGCCAAGCGACAGCAGTCTTTTGTGGGACTGCGTGCGGGTGATGGTTCGTCTTCTGCAGCAGGCGGATTCGATGGGCAGCACGCTCCCCTGGCACGATCACTGCCGCGCGGCGAAGAAGCGGGCTCGGGTGATCGAGTATACCCGCGGTCGCCCGAAACGGGTTCAGCACTACCGCGCTCTGCTCAGGATCGTCCGGAACACCCTGGATTATCTGCAACAGGCGGCGGCACAGTTGCCGCTGGCGGCGGGTCCGACGGGCAAACTCTGGCAGGCCAGGTTCGCCACTATCAGCCACTGATCACGCAGATCATCGCCCAGACCGAGCGGCGGGCGCCGGCCTGCGAGAAGCTTGTCAGCCTGTTCGAACCGCATGCCGACATCATCGTCAAGGGCAGCGTCGACTACGGACATAAGCTCAATCTGACCACCGGCAGGCGCGGACTGATCCTCGATCTCGTCATCGAAGCCGCCGACGGCGGCTATGCAAGCCGTGAAAGCCTGCGCCAGGCCAAGGCCTGGGGTGTACGCGACATGGCCTTCCATAAGAAGAGCGGCCTCAGGATCGAAGACATGGTCAGGAGCCGCTGGGTGTATCGAAAGCTCGGAGTTTCCGGGCCGGCATCGAGGCCGGCATCTCCTGCCTGAAGCGGACCTATGGCCTGGCCCGCTGCACCTGGCGCGGGCTTGACCACTTCAAGATTTACGTCTGGTCCTCGGTGGTCGCCTACAATCTCGCCCTCTTCGCCCGTCTCAGGCGGACCTGACGCCGGTCACCACGCCGCGTTCAGGAACACGCCGCGAGCACCGGCCGATGCCCCACGACCGTATTGCGGCCAAATCGCCCTTCGACCACAACCTGCAAGCCCTTTGCCATCACGCCTCCCGAAAAGAGACCGCTTCAGCGAGCAAAGTACCTCTAGAAACTCTGAAAAACTGGCGTTTATGGACGGGCACTAGACTAGAGCTTCTTACGGCAGCCTCGCACCCACTAAAAGCACCTCATGAGTACCAACATGCTCGCAATGCTCGAGAGGCTCGGTGAGGAAATCCGCCGCAGCCTATGCCGTGGCAAATTTTTTTTCCCAACGTCGACAAACGGCCTGGGTGGTTCTGGCGCTCGCTGTCGAATCCCATGAGACTTGGATGAAGCCTTTCCGCTACATCAGCATGGACCGAGCACAAGAAACTCGCTCCGCCGCATCACCAGCGGCGCCGGCAACCAGGACCGTGGTCGCAACGCTGAATCAGACCGATCTCTGTCACTGTCCCACAGTCAAAAGGTACCGCGGATAGGCTTCCACCGACCAAAATCGATTTTCGGCCGTTCCACTTAGCTGCCTCATAAACGTCGCAGTTAAGTATCTACGTCACTTTCGTGAAGCTCACAGGCTCCCTGATACTCACTGCCGACGAACTTGATGGCCCAGTCATGGATGCATTTACCAACCTACCTCCCATGGCCGAGGCTTGCCGTGGAAGGCCACTGCGCGGACGCCGTCCGGGATGCGGCCGAGACGCTGAACGTCCACCTTGTATGAGCACAATTGACCGGGACAGATGTCTTCCCACAGACGCCAATCGACTCCCCGGCAGCTCTGAAGAAACTCCTGATCGCCGCCGGCAGCGAACCGCTGCATGTGGTCCGCGGGTGCCGCTGTGAACGCCTCCCATACCGCCGCTTTAATCGATTGCGGGATCGCCATGATGCTGCTTTGAAATCCGCCCGGCAGGACAACGTCGCGCATGATCACCGGGCCCTCGACCGCCGCCATATCCGCGAGACTGCCGACAACCGAAGTGTCCAGATCGAAAAACAGCCAATCGTCAGGCAGTTCCGGGCGGAACAACTCCATCTTCGCCCACCAGCCTGGCCACTCGTGTCGGAGCGGTATGACCTCGACGCCCCGCACGTTGATGTCGGAGAGGCAACGGAACTTGGCGCCGGGCAAATGTTCCATCACCTGATCCAAGAGGCGGACAACATGGCGCGGCTCGAATTCGCCGCCCGAGCGGAGAACGCAAGCAACCGTCTTCATGCTGCCAAGTGTTCCTTGATCGTTATCGTTAGGTGGTTCTGCAACCGGCAGACTCGCGGCCGCGGCATTTTCGGTGACCGTGATCATGAGACTATTTCTCCTTGTCCGTGACTCGTTTGCGAATGATCCAGCACGTCTGCCGAAGACAAAATAGTGTGGAACATAGTCTGACTTCGCTTCTTGTATGTACGACATCGGACGGTCCACGGCATGGTTCAATGACGCATGAATCTGCTTCTCTCGCGAAGGAACACTGTCCGCCTGGGACGATGAAGGGCAACCGAGGCATCTTGCAGGCTTTGTCGAGCCCGCCAGTGTTCTAAAGGCCTGTAACTCGCAGGAGGAGCGGTCAAGGCCGCTTCTCTGCACCGGGCCGTCTTCAAGCGGCACGACATGATCCATGGCGTCGGTGTTCCGTCCAGGGCCCCTGATCTCGCCCCTGATCTCCTGATACCTGTCTCATGAGAACATCGCCGCAATCGCCGATGATCCGCTCATCAGCCTACCCGCTGCGCATGCTGATCCATTCTGGCTCTCACGCCTTGCTCCCGCAGACCTTAGAGCTGTAACGCCACAGCTTCGTACCAGCGTGACGACCCGCCATGTCGCAGGACAGCCGTGAGCCGAGGAGTTCGCAGCTCACGCGCCGTGATGAAGCGGGCCACCGGCGACGGGCGAATGGTGCGGTGTCGGTCGCGCTATGGCTACGCTGACGCTATCGTTCAGGAACAGTACCCGTGCGATATCCTGATGTTGCATCTCGGTTTGCATCGCTATTTTCGATGCTCCGATTTGTCGCGACACGAATAGCGCCGCTGGCGATCAGCGCATTGATACGGCCTTGGTCGACACCGGCCTCGCGCAGCACTTCGGCCGAATGCTCGCCCAAATCTGGCGCAGGACGATCGAAAACTAGCGGAGAGTCAGAAAGCTTCAGCGGCTCCACCGCGACGCGATAGCGGCCGCCGTAGCGATGCTCAACTTCGCGAACCAATTCGCCGGCCACATCTGGATCGGCCAGCGCCTGATATATGCTGCGAACGGGGGCCTGCAAGATACCCGTGGGCGCCAGGCGCGCAAGCGCGTCATCGCTGGTCAGCTGATGCAACCGATCTGCCAGGACTCCGGCGATCTGGTCGCGATTAGTCCAAGCACCTTTGCCATCCAGCAGCGGTATTATTTGGTCACTCAGGCCCAGCGCCGCGGCAATATCGGGAAGCGATGCAGGATGTGCCACCATAGCAATCGCGCCGTCTAGGGTCGAATAAATGCCGTACGGCGCCGGTTGGTGGCTGTGACCTATGCCATTCCGGCCCCGACAGCTCCGTTCTCGCGCGTTTAGTGCATAGCTGGACTCCGATGTTAACAAGTGCAGTGCGCACGACATCATATCCACACGCACCCATTGGCCGCGGCCTGTCAGTTCGCGCTGGCGCAACGCCGCCTGAATTCCGATAACGGCCTGCGATGCCGTATAGGTGTCAACAATGTAGGCACCGGCAGGAGTTGGCGGACCGTCCGCTGCTCCTCCAAGGCTAGCGATGCCCGACAGGGCTTGGATGATTAGGTCCTGACCCGGCCTGTCGCGTCCGGAACCGGCCGGATCATAAGCCGCAATCGAGCAATAGACGAGGCGGGAGTGCTCGGCCAGCAGCCGCCCACTGTGTAGGCCCATTCGCTCGAGGGCCCCTGGCCGAAAATTATCTACAATGACATCCGCCTGGGAGATCAGGTGGCGCATAACGGCTTGCGCCTCCTGCTTTTTCAGATCGATAGAAAGTGAACGCTGGTTCCGGTTCATGCCAAGAAAATAGGGGCTGGGTGCGTCGGCAGAGGCCGTCGGCTCCTTAATCCCGCTTCGCTGATAATCGCCAGTCGGAGGCTCGATTTTGACCACGTCCGCCCCAAGCGAGCCTAAGTACTGCGCCGCGATTGGCCCAGCCGCGTAATGCGTGAACGCCAGGACGCGAATACCGCTGAGTGGGTGCACGTCATTGTCCTCCTGCGAGTGGGTGGTTGGTGGTCCAAGGATGTTCAGCATTTCGTTGCCTCCAGGCGTTCGTTTATGTCGGTTCAGAGCCGCGTTGCTCTACGAAGCACGGTGTGTTGATTAAAGGAACCGCCCGAGCCTACCTGCACATTCTCCTACTCCATTTCACTGATGCGACTGATCAATTTGGACGATCGTCTACTGCTCCCCATGGTGTGCGGTTGAGCTTGATTTGGAACAGGATAGAATTTCTTCAGTGTGCTCGCCGAGCTGAGGAGAGGGAAGTCGAATTCCGGTTTCGTAGCAGTCGAACCGTAACGGTTGGTTCACGTGCCATTCGCCCCCATCTTTGGTGCTGAGCTGGACAAATAGGTCTCGTGTGCACAGCTGCGGATCTTGTGCAACCTCATTTAAGTCATGCACATTCCCCCAAGGAATTTCAATAGCATTGAAAAGGCATGCCCACGTGTTTTGCGTTTGCTTCGCGATCTCGAGGGCAAGTTGCGCGCGATAGTCAGCAGCATGTTGCACGCGGTTCTGATGGCTTGCCGAGGCAAGATGTATCAGACCAGTGGTTCGGCACAGAGCCTGCCAGTAGCGATCTTCATGAGGGATGCTAAGCGTAATTAACTTATTGTCTGCGCAAGCGAACGTCCCATAGGCCGGTTCTTCCTCATCTACCTCTCCCAATGCCCTTCCGTTTAACGTCGCATAATGATACGCGGTCATCCAAGATACCAGACTATCGGTCATAGCCAGATCGATGTAGCACCCATGCCCGGTTCGCTCCCGTGCCAGCAAAGCTGAAACCACACCAAATGCCGCCAGGGTGCCCGAGGCGAGATCAGCGACCGGCAATTGAAACGGTTTCTCCAGACGTCCTGTTCGAGACTGCTGAAATAGAACACCGGCTAAGCCTTGGCACGAGAGGTCGTGAACCGGGCGCCTGCGGTGTGGGCCATTTTGCCCGAAACCGGTCAATGACAGATACACCAGACGGCGATTTATGGGACTGAGTTCTGCATAACTCAATCCGAGCTTTTTCATCACGTCGGGCCTGTAGCCTTCGATGAGTACGTCGGCAGTCCTGCTCAGTTCGAATAACGAGTCCCGACCGGCCGCTGACTTGAGATCAAGAACAGCACTTCGCTTGTTGCGGCTTAGTGCGGAAAACAGGCTTTTGAGCTTGCGAGCAGGGTCACCTCCATTGGGCCTCTCGATAAGGGTGACATCTGCGCCAAGGTCCGCCAGTAGCAGGGTCGCATAAGGACCAGGATACTGTTCTGCGAGACTGAGCACTTTCACTCCTTCAAGTGGTGATCCGGTCATGGACACTCCAGACAATTTAACGTTGGACAAAGCACGTTCGTATTACTGACAAAAGATGGGCGGAACCTACATTACTGAATGTGACAATGGTGATAAGAGTTCGTACAACGAATGTGTGGTTAACTCCGATGACCTCGGAGGATTGCGCCGCAAAGTCCAACTCACTATTTCGTCGACATGGCACCGTTGCATAGAATTCAATGAACCTTCACCTGCATGGGGACAATTCCTCATTATCAAGGGAGTCGAGTTTACGAGTGACCTGCAAGCACAACGGCCATTGATACCGATTGCGGAATCAGGGACGCGCGACAGCTTGATTCACTCGACCTTCGGCGCGAGCCGCGGATATCGACGAGGTAGTGATGGCGATCAACCATGATATAGATGTCATCGATCAATTTGAATGCGACTTCTGCATCATCGGGGCAGGGTCGGCAGGAAGCGTTCTTGCTGACCGGTTGTCTGAAGATGGCCGCTTCCGAATCTTGCTGCTCGAAGCGGGTCCACCTGACAAGCACCCCTTAATTCATGTGCCCGCCGGGTTTCTCAAGCTGCAAAACGTTGCAGCGATAAATTGGGGATTTCGGAGTGAACCGTCTCCGCAACTCAATGGTCGGAGCCTTGATCTACCTCAGGGGAAACTTCTGGGTGGTAGCAGCTCGATTAACGGAACGCTGTTCGTTCGCGGGCATCCGGAGGAGTATAACAGATGGGCTCAGCTTGGTTGCAAGGGGTGGAGCTACGACGAGCTCTTGCCCCATTTCCGATCGATTGAGCGATATGATGGTGACCATTCTGAAAGCAGAGGAAGCGATGGCCCTCTGCCGGTGACGGCTTTGGCAGTCCGTCATCCGTTATCTTCGGCATTCATTGAGAGCGCCAAATCTCTCGGATTCCCCATGCTCCCGGACATCAATGGCCCTCGAGATGTCGGTGTAGGGTGGTTTCAACAGAACCGCCGAGGTCGCTTCAGGGCAAGCACCGCCCGCACATTCCTCCGGCGCGCCATGGGACGTTCCAATTTTCGACTGCTCACACACGCGCTGTGCACACGCGTGGTCTTTGAGCATCGCCGCGCCGTGGGAGTTGAATTCCTAATGAGTGACCGACTATTCCGCGTGAGGGCACGGCGGGAGGTTATTCTTGCAGCGGGTGCTCTCAAATCACCGCAAATACTGCAGTTATCTGGCGTTGGACCCGCTGACGTTCTGTCCAGACACGGCGTCGCTTTGGTTCACCATGCGCCTAATGTTGGTGAAAATCTGAAGGACCACTTGCTAGTTCGAGTCGCTCACCGGGCTCAAGGCTCAGTAACCCTCAACGAACGTGCACGGGGGCCGCGCTTCCTGCGCGAGTTCTTAGAATACTTCTTTCTTGGACGAGGCCTCTTGTCATTAGGGGCGAGCAATGCAGCTCTCTTCGCTCGCAGCCGAGAGGATGTGGTCGCACCAGATCTCCAGTTAAGCTTTACCCCAGGCAGTTACGCTGGCTTGGGCAAACTTGAGTCCGCGCCAGGCATGACAATTGGTTTGTGGCAATCTTTTCCTGAGAGCAGCGGGCGCGTCAGTATCGTCTCCGCTGATCCGAATACCCCTCCCGCCATATCGCTCGGCTATCTCACAACACAACTGGATCGCGAATGCATGGTCGCCGGGATAAGACTAGCGCGCAAACTCTTCGAAGAACACGAGCTCGCCAGACACAGTGTCTTCGAGACACTCCCGGGCTCCGCCGTCACGGGCGGCGCTGAGCTTTTGGAATACGCACGAGAGTACGGCGTGTCTGCCCTTCACTTCTCAAGTACTTGTCGAATGGGGTGTGATAAAAGATCTGTTGTCGATCCCGAACTCCAGGTCTACGGCGTGACTGCACTGCGGGTTGTCGATGCATCGATCCTGCCGAGCGCATCTTCTGTCAATACGCATGCGATAACGGTTGCAATCGCTGAAAAGGCGTCGTCCATCATTTGTGCTTTATGAACCCGAAAGGGCGAGAGCATTGGCGTCGCAGTGTATTCCAGTCGTCGGCGATGTGCTGGAATCCTCGGTGGCCTGTGCTTGGATCGCTGTGACCCCAGATAACTCCTCCATCTGATGCTAGAGTTCGGCCCATTTTGAAGGGACCGGACGATGAAGCGATCGAAGTTTACGGAAGAGCAAATCATTTCGATCCTGCGCGAGCAGGAGGCAGGGGCAAAGACGGCGGAGCTTTGCCGCAAGCATGGCATGTCGGAAGCGACCTTCTATGGCTGGAAGGCCAAGTTCGGCGGCATGGATGTTTCCGATGCGAAGCGGCTGAAGGTCTTGGAGGAAGAGAATGCCAGGCCGAAGCGGCTCTTGGCGGAGGCGATGCTGGATCAGGCGGCGTTGAAGGACCTTTTGTCCCGAAAGTGGTGACGCCCGTCGCGAGGCGAGAGGCCATCGCGATCCTCATGGATGTCCATGAGATGAGCGAGCGGCGGGCGTGCAAGATCACCGGAGCGGATCGGTCATCGGTAAGCTATTGACACCGTCGCCGGGACGATGCGGAGTTGCGGGTGCGTCTTCGCACGCTTGCTGGCGAACGGCGTCGATTCGGATATCGTAGGCTGCATGTCCTGCTGCGGCGGGAGGGCTACGTGCTCAATCGCAAAAAGACACAGCTCCTCTATCGCGAGGAGGAACTCCAGCCGCAAACGGATGAGTGTCGGGGGTCACAGCAGGATCAATCCATCAACTTTGGTCGTCTGTGGCGCTAGCGGCAGCTTCTCGATGGTGCCCGGATCCGTAAGGGACTTCGCGAAGCAAACGTCGTACTTGCGCTGTTCCGGTGTTCCGGTCGTCCCCGATGGCAAGAAATTGAGCTTCGAACGCCCGCCGACTGTCACAAACAACTGCCCCCAGTTCCGGCATGGTGAACTCGCCGGGGTTGCCGATGTTGTCGGGACAAGTGAGCGCGGCGGGGCTACCCATCGACGACTTCACCGTCCGGCATGTGGATGCATGCGCGGGGGTTTTGTTGAGACGCTTATGTGGCGCAAGTTACCTCACAGATGATTCTTTGTGACGTAACAAGGTATGAATGGCCGGTTGAGATCCTAAGGTGCTGAACGACAGCGCCGATGGTCCGCGGAGCAAAAGCTGTCGATATTGCAGGAAGCGTTCGGCACGGACGACAGCGTTTCGGTGGTCGCGCGCCGCCATGATATTCTCCTCCAACAATTTCCCGGCACCCCCCGCCCAGGCTCCTCATTGCAGCTTCACTTTGGAGGACGCGACACAAACGGGCGACGAGTTGCCTCGGTTGTCCGCTCAACGGAAAAGGTTGTGTAAGGCGGGTGCTCTTTGTCGTGAAGTTGGAGGAGTCGCTCTCCCGCCGCCCTATCCGCCACAGGGAGCCGATGGTTCAAGCGTAAAAAGTCCGTCCAGGTGGGGGTACGGAACGTCTCAGTCCAAAGCGATGGCGACTGGAGATTCCTCTGGAGTGTCCAACCACGGGCACCGGCGCGGCTTAGATTGTACCGCCGCTCGCGCATACAGCCGAGAAAAGCATCGATGTCTTCGTCGTTAATCGTATAGTCAGTTCTAACCACGATGGGGCCACTTCTTGGCTTTACTTCGAGCGCCACCTCCGGTGGTGTGAAATCGCCAGTCGGTTGATCCGATTCGCTCTGTTGGCTAATCGGCAATACGATCCCTGCCGCCGCAACGAGCAAGAGAGAAACCGCGGCGCCTGCCAACGCCCAAGTCACTGAATAGTGCTGAGCTACAGTTCCCCAGACCCAACTGCCGGCAGCCACGCCCCCGTTCGAAACGGCATAATAGATCGACAGCGTGCGACCTACGACCCATCTCGGGCTTGCCAGCTGCACACAGACATCTATTGCAGTCCAGGTGATAAGCCCACCCGCTCCACCGATAGCAAGCGCCGCGACCGCCACTGCCATCGATGACGTAAAGGCAACCAGAAGGCAGCAAGCAGCACAAAGCGCAGAGGCGGATGCTATTAGCCGATCCAGTGGCATAATGCGTCGTAAGAAGCCGTTGGCCATGCCCGCGGCAAAAGCGCCCATGCCGAAGCTCGCTAGCAAGATGCCGTAAGCGATGGGCCCGCTAGCAATTTGGTCGCGAACAACAATGGGAAGTAACGCCAGAATCGGGATACTTGCAAACCCGAAGATCGTCGCACGCACGATCGCCACTCTTATTACAGAAGACATCGTCGTAAAGCGCACTCCATCATAAACGGCCGTCACTATTCGCTCACGCGGCAGAGGGGAAGAAGGAATATGCCATTTGGATCGCATCAGAGTCATGAGAGGCACAAGATAACTCAGTGCCGCTAAACCGAAAGCCGCCAAGGGTCCAGAAAGGGCGAGAACAACACCGCCCAAGGCTGGACCCGCGCTGCGCACGATGTTGTACCCAATCGACATCAGCATCACGGCAGCCGGCACATCGCGCCGCTGTAGGATGTCTCCAATTGAGGCATTCCAAGCCGGGCCAATCAACGCAAAGCCGCAGCCACCAACGAAGGTTAAACCGAGGATTAGCCAAGGATTAATAAAACCACATGCCACCGCGATGACCAGAGCAAAAGATGTCAATGCTACCAAACAGCGCCCGGCCAACATTACCCGGTGGCGGCTAAAACTGTCGACGATAGCTCCCGCTGGTATCGACAGGACGAATGCCGGCAGAGTTGATGTACCCTGTACTATTGCGACCATAACATCGGAGTCTGAGATCGTCGCCATTAGCCAACTAACGGTAACGGTCTGCACGAGCCAGCCCAAACTGGCAATCTGTGAAGCTATCCAGGTCGTACGAAAGAACCCGTTTCTGAGCGGTATCAGGATGGTGGAGAAGGGAGGCTGAAGGTTTTCGCGCTCCATGTCCGCTATCTACTTGAACGAGGTGCCGCTACAGCCCGACAAGATTGCGCGCGATTGATTCGACTTGATTTAACGTCATTGTTCATATTCAGGTTTTTTATCCGTTTGTCTGAGTACAGCTGGTAACAGTTCATGCACCGTAGCGGCAAAAATCTTGCCCTCTGGAGAAGATTGCTGCGGCCTTCAATCAACATGAGCGCTTCTCTCCATTGAATATTAACCTCGCCGTTCCGGGCTGCGGTCGTAGCGCAAACCGGTATTAGCCTTTTTCTCTGTGCTTGAGCCGAGATGTGGCAGCGCCAAGCACCGAAACTGCTATCCAACGTACTATCGTTAGCGATTTGACGTTGTAAAGATTGTGTAAATTTTAATTGAAGGATCTTGATGTGCAGCCATTATCTGGTCTACCCGGTGGCCTGCAAGCCCGCATCCGGCTGGGAGAAGGGACAGGTCGAGAACCAGGTTGGTCTCGCGCGCGCGCTTCTTCATCCCACGCCTTCGCGTCAAAAGCCGAGAAGAGCTGAACGTCTGACTGTCGGTAAGTGCGGCGCCTACTCCAGGACACACCGCCATCCCGAGCAGACCGAGCGGATGATCTGGCAGATGTTCGAGGAGGAGCGCGGCAAAGTGGTGCACTATGTCGGCCCGTTCGGCACTCCGTCCTCTCGACGGCGAACGGCCACCCTTGTCGAGGTTTCCACGCGGAGAAGATCGCGATCCGGCAGGGTGTCCCTCCGACGATCTGGCGGATGTCGATGCCGCCCGCCCGGAGACTCTGGATCACGGCGTCTGCTCGGCCCCGGTGATCATAAGCCTGCTGGCCCGGAGCCGTGATCCGGCTCCGGCAATAACTCTTCAGAACCCCATGCGCTTCGTTTGACCCATGAGCCGGTCGCCGACTGCGCACGGTATGACAGCCTCACGAGGGCAAGCTGACTGAACGCACACTAGTGTTCGAACTGATGAGCACGCTGAAGCTCTATGGAATGCGCAGCGCTTACGACGAAGTCACGGCAACGGCATCAATCGGCAGCACGAACCGCCGCGCATCGTCGGAGACGCCGAGAAGCAAGCACGCTCCGTTCGCTATCAGCTCGGTATCGCCAAGCTGCCGCTCTCCAAGGACATCGACGACTTCGCATCGCCGATGCACCCTCAATGAGTCCCTGGTGCGGGAGCTGGCCACCGTACCTTCGTCGCCGATCAGCGGAACGCGTCCTCGTCGGCGGCATGCGAAGCAGTCGATACGGTTGAGATAGTCGGCCGCCCGCACGTGCTTGCCGCTCCGCGTTTCCAGGCGATTGACCATCGACGACATTGAGGGAGCGGCAAGAGCCGTCTGGCCATCGCAATCGCCCGTGCACTGATCCGCAACGGAACACTCTGGCTTCATGATCCTCGACGAACTCGGCTGTCAGCCATTTGCCTAGGCAGGCGGCAACTCCTGTTGCATCTGATGAGAAGGTTCTACGAGACACCTCGATCATCGTCACCACGGAACCTGGTGGAGAATGGGCGACGGTGTTCGGTGGCCGCCAAGATGATGACCGCGCTCCTCGGCCGTCTGACCCACCACTGCGAGATTGTCGAAACTGAAACGAGTCCGCCTCAAGAACCGCTCGAGCCGAAGACGACCATCACCCGCACTTGACCTACCCTATACTACTCGGCAAGCACGGGCAGGCCAAGCGCTGATCTACAAGCAAGGGGGTCGAAATTGGACGCCGATTGATACTGAAGGAGCAGGAGGCTGGCGCGAAGGCGGATGATCTTTGCCGCAAGCGTGGGAATGCGCGCCATCTATAGGAGCCTCACACCTGCGACGCTCCTGACGGAATTCTCTACTTCGATCCTCTGAGTTAATCACAAGTGGCTATGACCCGCACAGCAATTCCGTAAACTACCGAGGATTTGGTTCAAGGTCCTGAAGAATGATCGGAAACGCGATCAACAGACGAAGGCTGAAGCTGCAGCAATTTTCGCGCGTGTACAGTGGTCCGCAATGAGACTGCGGTGTGGTCGCCTGGCAGCAGGGTGATTGGAGTTGACCGTGGCCAACTTTTGCGGTGGCTCCCTATGTAAGAGCACGCATTGTCCAGATAATCGAATCATGCGATCTTCTGGTACGCTTTTGATGGAAAAGACGCGCAAAAAGCGCATCGTAAGGAAACTCCTCAGATGAGAGTACAAAGCGTCTCGACAACAGACGTCCGCATTGAGCGGCACGCAAAACAGCTTTCTAGGCAACTGAAGCTCTTGCGTGAACGCTTGTTTCCGCCTTTTTCGCAAAAGACACTCAGGACGTTCACGTCTGGTGAAGCTGCGCAGATGGTGGGCGTCTCCGATGGTTATCTTCGACAGCTTTCGCTCGACGGAAAGGGGCCAACGCCAGAGGTCTCGTCTAATGGCAGGCGATCTTACACGCTTGGACAGATAAACCAGCTGCGCAAACACATGGCGTCGATCAAGCCCAAGGACGCAATTACATATTTCCCTCGGAGACGGTCAGGTGAAAAGCTTCAGACGATTGCCGTTACCAATTTTAAGGGCGGATCGGCAAAGACAACAACTACGTTGTACCTTGCCCAATACCTTGCGCTGGCGGGTTATCGGGTACTCGCTGTGGATCTCGATCCGCAAGCCTCGCTGACGTCTATGCTTGGCGTTCAACCTGAGTTCGACGTCGACGATTTGGGCACGTTGTATGGAGCGATTCGGTACAATGAGAAGCGACGGCCGCTAAAGGACATCATCAGGAAAACATATTTCGACGGTCTCGACCTAGTGCCTGGAAATCTCGAGCTAATGGAGTTCGAGCATGACACTCCGCGAGCATTGAATGAACGTTCCGGTACTGGTGAGGTGTTCTTTAAGCGCGTTGGAGCAGCCATTGCCGAGGTCGAACAGGCCTACGATCTAGTGATTATGGATTGCCCTCCTCAACTGGGGTATCTGACGCTTGGCGCTGTCTGTGCCGCCACCGCTCTTCTCATCACAGTTCACCCACAAATGGTCGACGTCGCTTCGATGTCGCAATTCCTGCTCATGACATCGGATCTGCTTTCCGTTGTCCGAAAAGCCGGCGGCGACCTTCAGCATGATTTCATAAAGTACGTCGTAACCCGGCACGAGCCATTCGATGGACCCCAGTCGCAAATTGTTGCCCTTCTGCGCGGTCTCTTCGGCGCCGATGTACTCACGGCCACAGTCCTCAAGTCAACGTCGATTGCGGACGTGGGCCTAACCAAACAGACGCTGTACGAGATCGAGAAAGGCCAGGTTCGTAAGTCGACTTACGATCGGGCTTTGGAATCCATAAATGCGGCCAACGGCGAAGTCCTCGCCGAGGTTCACAAAACATGGGGCCGGAGATGAGCAGAAGAAACACTCTGAATGGGATATTTGGCGGCGCGGTCGAAGAGTTGGCCGCGGCCAACTTCGAACAAGGGACGGAAGCGAAACGCGGTTCAGCAGGGCCGGTGCGGTCGATGGCGTTGTCCCTCGGCAAAATGGAGGAAGAGGCGATGGCGATGCACAAAGCCCTCCTTGCTGGACTGCGTGTTCAGGACATCGCCCCAGAACTTATCGACGATTCATTTGTGAGGGACAGAATCGGAGATCTTGCGCTTTCAGAAGGTGATCCATTTGTACAGTCTATCGCTGATGGTGGTCAGGAAGTCCCGATCCTAGTTCGCCCGCATCCAGAGCGGGAAGGGCGCTACCAGGTAGCCTACGGTCACCGCAGGCTCAGGGCGGCCCGTCTTCTCGGGATTCCGGTAAAGGCCGTTGTCAAGCAAATTGCCGACGAGGAACTAGTCGTCGCGCAAGGCGTGGAAAACACCGCCCGTAGTAACCTGACTTACATTGAGAAAGCGACATTTGCGCATACACTTGAAGAGCGCGGCTTTAGGCGCGCTGTGATTATGAAGGCACTTACCACGGACAAAACCGAACTCTCAAAGATGATCTCTGTGGCGTCGTCTATTCCAGCGCCAGTCATCGCCCATATTGGCAATACTCCCGCATACGGGCGGAGAAAGTGGATCGCGTTCGCAGAGGCATATTCGGAAAGGAAGTTATCAAAGCTGGAGAGCTTGTTCGCTTCTGAACTGTTTTCGGCTGCGGACAGCGACAAACGATTCGATTTAGCACTTGAACTAGTGGTCGGAAAGGCAGCTAAGCCGAGCGCAAGAACATGGGCACCACGAGAGGGACAAGCGCTGACCGGCAGCATAAAAACTGACGGAAGAACGTACACGGTGGCTTTCAAAGCCAACGAAGCTACCGCGTTTGGGGAATTTCTTACAGATAAGCTCGATGAGCTTTACGCGGAATTCAAACGTATAGAAGACTAAATCGCAAAAGAAAAAGGCCACCAAACGTTGCCGTCGTGGAAGCCCTTCTCAGCGTTGTAGCAGACCGAGAATCGCATTTCCCCGAATCGCAGTCAAGAGTCTTTGGCGTCGTTATAGTGAGCCGATATCTTTTGCCCTGTAGAAGGTGAAGGAAAATGCATACGCATAAAGTTACGACGCCCGTCGGGCGGCGGCCTATGACGCTTGCCTTGCTAAAAAGGCAGCTCGATACGGCTGATACAAAGGGCAAAACCGTAGACAAATGGAAGGTGTTTCGTGACGCCTGCGAGGCGGGGCCGCTTCTCGGGGTTCAGGACCGTGCCTTGACAGTGCTCCATGCGCTGCTGACCTTCTATCCTGACAACGTGCTCTCTGAGGAGCACGGACTTGTCGTCTTCCCGTCGAATAAGCACCTTAGCGTTCGAGCACACGGCATCGCAGGAACGACGCTCCGTAGACACCTGGCTGTGCTGGTTGAAGCCGGCCTAATAGTGCGTAAGGATAGCCCGAACGGGAAGCGCTATGCGCATAAGGGCGGTTCGGGGGTCATCGAGCAGGCGTTCGGTTTCAGCCTCGCCCCGATGCTTGCGCGGGCCGAGGAGTTTGCCCAAATGGCCCAGCAGGTTGCAGCCGAGCGCAGGCGCTTCCTGATGACCAAGGAAGCGCTTTCGATCTGCCGAAGAGACGTCCGTAAGCTGATCTCTGCTGCCATGGAGGAGGGAGCCGCCGGGAACTGGGCCGCAATAGAGGAGCATTTCCGTGCGCTTCTCGCACGGATACCCCGCACGCCCACGATTGCTGCCCTGGAGCCGATACGCGAGGAAATGGAAATGCTACGCGGGGAGATAGTCAATATTCTGGAAACGCAAGCTAATTCCAAAAAAATAGACACCAATGAAGCCCATTCTGAACGCCACATACAGAATTCAAACACAGACTACTTTACTGAACTTGAACCAAGCTCTCGAATAGAGCTAGGAGCGAAGCCGAGACAGATCAGCAGGACGGCAAGCAAGCCGATGAAGGCATTTCCTTTGGGCATGGTGCTGAAGGCTTGCCCGGACATCGCTGATTACGGCCAGGGAGGGGCCGTTAAGACCTGGCGCGATTTGATGCAGGCCGCAGTAGTGGTTCGCTCTATGCTGGGGGTCAGCCCATCCGCCTATCAGGATGCCTGCGAGGTGATGGGAGCAGAGAATGCGGCAGTTGCGATTGCGTGCATTCTGGAGAGGGCAGGGCATGTTAACTCGCCCGGCGGCTATCTACGCGATCTTACCGCGAAGGCTCGGCGAGGCGAGTTCTCATTGGGTCCCATGCTGATGGCGTTGCTCAGAGCCACTGGTATCGAGCCGCGGAGGATGGTCAACGGATTTTAGGAGCAGCGATCCGCGGCCGGCAAGCGGAAGCGGAAGGGGAGCCGGGGCAAGCGGCCCTGAGCGTGTTGTCGCCCACGCCTTCGCCAGCAAGATGCTTGAACGTGGCGCCGGCGTCTGTCAGCAGTTCGGCGAGCTGGTCCGAACGGCAGGGCGGCGTCGAGTTCTTCGACGCCGCGGTGGACCGCTTGGTTGTCCTAAACCGCCGCTCTATGATCGTCGCTCATGGGGTCCAGCCCTATACCATCTCGCAATCATGGATATCCTTTACTCCACAAAGGAGTTTTGTGATGGCGCTGGAGTGCGACTGCTGCACTTGGCCCCATAAAGATGCTGCCGTGCGAGCCGGTGATCATCACCAAGACGGTTGACTGCGCACCGTTCCCTTTGAGAACTATCGATAGTGAGGGTGCACGGAGGCGGCGTCTGGGTGGTTCCAATTTACCGAGCGTTTATCATTGTGGCTTTTACTTCCCGTTTTCAATTAAGCGCTAAGCGAAACTCCGACGCCAAACTTTGACCTAGCGGCTTCACGCCCGGAGAGGGGAGGGGCTTCTTAAAGTCCGGAGGCCTTGGTGAGATTGACCACAAAGCGGTCACGCCGGCGCTGGTATCGGCGGGTCATTTCGGCGCTCGTGTGGCCGAGCTGCTTTTGCACATGACGCTCATCCACCTCGGCCGAGGAGGCCAAACCGGCACGCAGCGAATGACTAGAGAATCTTGCGGCCCGCTCGGCTGCGCCGAGGTCACCATGCAGCCCGGCGGCAAGGGCTGCAGACTTGACGAGGCGGGCAACCGCCTTGTCATTGAGGCGGTCCGGTCCAACGTCTTTGCCGCTTCCGGTGACGCGGCGGAAAAGGGGGCCTCTGGCGAGCTTGGCGAACCTGATCCAGGTCTCGACGGCGACGAGCGGGCAGGTGGTGTCGGCGGAGCCGCGGCCGATCTCAACCTCGCGCCAGCCAGTCTTGCCGCGCAATGTTAGCAGCAGCCCCTTGTCGAGGATCTCGATCCAGCCACGCCCGTCCCCGGTCTGATCGCGTCCAAGGTCGAGGCCGGTGATTTCGGAACGGCGCAGGCCGCCGGCAAAGCCGATGAGCAGGATCGCGCGGTCGCGCAGGCCCCGTAACGTGCCGCGTTCCAGCGTCTCAAGCATGGCGATGAGGTCTTCCGGCAGAATCGCCTCCTTCTGCCGGGGCGGGGCGGCATGGCAATTGCGAATCCCGGCCATGACGGTGGCGATGACGCGGCCCTTGCGGTCGAGCTGTTGGCCCCGTCGGGTGCAGTTCCAAGCGATCGCCGAGAGACGGCGTTCGATCGTGAATACGGAATGGACCGACGCGCAAGCGGTGATGTAGAGGCCGACGACGTGTGGGTCCGGGGGGAGGGGCGCGAGGTTCTGGCGCCGACACCAGCCGGAGAAATGCTTCCAGTCCGAGGCATAGGCTTTGCGGGTGTTGGCGGAACTCGCCGCCTCGACATAGGCCCGGGCGCGATCGGCAAGGTCTCCCAAATGGCCGGGAAGAGGAAAGGAGCTTTCCGCCGCCGTCGTCAGCGCTGGTCCATCATCAGAATGCGCCATGCTGTCAGACGAAGCAGAGGTCTCTTTTGCGTGATTTGCACGGTTTTGGGCGAAGATTTGGGTCATCCCTTATATCAAGAGCAAAATGTCCGATAAGGCAAGATTATCGGACATAGTATGCATTCGACAGGCTGTGCGGTTTCTATAAATTTGATGGCAATAAGCGCACACACGGCCTAACCTAGCTCACATGGATTCGCGCCCGCTTCAGCCTCCGTCGCCGTCCCCTTCATCCGCGCAGCTGCCGGCTTGGGCGAGCCCGCGCGGCCGTCAGCCGAGCGAACCCGACGCCGCCTTCGCAGCTGGCATCGCCCTGAAATCGCTCGACGATCTCGTGAAAGCCGAACCGCAGTGGGCCGGCTGTTGGCGCGCCCGCCTGGCCCTCAAATGTGCCGCTGTGGCGCTGCGGCTGATGGGGCGCAACGAGGAGGAAGCGGCCTTGCGCGACGCCGTTCTGCTGACCGCGGCGGGTGACGATCCTGGACCGGCTGGAAAGGTGTTTCTGGCCTATAAAAGGCTTTCCGCGCGAAAACCCGGCTTCTCCTCGAAAAATATTGCCGAACTGGCTGACTTGCTGGATCTTGCCTGGGACGACCATCTGGCGGCGGCCGTCGATCATGCGGACAACGCGCTCCAATCTGGACGCGCCGCGCCCTTTGCCGCGGCGGACCTGGTGAGCGCCATCTACGCCGCCCGTCCGGATACCGAGCCGCTCGCCTGGGCACTCGCCGATGCGCTGGTCGCCTCCATGCTGGACTGGCCCGTCTCGGTGCCGCTGTTGGTGGGCGAACGCTATGGGCGGGGTTTCCGCACGCTTGGGGGCAGAGGGCGTGTGCGGCCAGGCGAGACCGCCTTCCCACGTGCCGTGTGCCTCGCCTTGGTCGAAGGCACAGGTGCTGCGCTGCGCTTGGGGGGAGAAATTGCCCGGCGCGCGGACCTGCTTGTCGCGGCTGCGTCGAAGGTGCGGACCAAGGGCGCGGAACCTGTCATCCGCAAACTGCTCGATGAAGATGCCGTGCCGATCTCGGCGCCGGGAACGGGCCTGTCCCGCTGGGCGAGCAAGCGACTGTTTGAACGGCTGGAAGCCGCCGGCGCTGTGCGCGAACTGTCGGGGCGACCGTCCTTCCGAATATATGGGTTGTGACGATGACCGCGGCGGTGGCAAGGAGGGGACCGCGGAGCGCGAAGACGAACGGCGCAAGTGAACACTTGTTTGATCGGGAATTGGAGGATCTGCCGGCGGAGCTTCGCTGGCGCGAATGGATGCTGCGCGTCGAAGCGGTGATCTTCGCCTCCGCGGAACCTGTCACCCGTGAGGCCTTAACGCGTGTGGTTGGTAAGGACTGCAGCATCGACCTGCTGATCGATGATCTGCGCGAGGAACTGCGCGCACGTCCCTATGACATCGTTGCCGTCGCCGGCGGCTGGCAACATCGAAGTCGTTCGGCTTACGCGCCGGCGATCCGGGCGTCGCAGGCGCCGACCCGCTCAGGAGGAGCGCGCCTCTTAGAACACGAGGCTGCTGTGCTGATGGCGATTGCCTATCTGCAGCCGGTGACGCGCAGGGAGTTGTTGAAAATCTTCGGCAAGGAAGTCAGTCGCGACACGATTGCCACCCTGCGCGACGCCGGGTTCATCGCCTCCGGACCGCGGAGCCCCACGCCTGGCGCGCCGTATACCTACGTAACGACCAAGCGCTTTCTCTCCGCCTTTGGCATGGAGACGCTACGCGACTTGCCCGACCTCGAACGGTTGGAGGACGCGGGACTGCTCAGTCACGAGGCGCTCGTGGATGAGGAGTTCGCGGAGCCGGGTTCGGATGGTGACGACCAGGGCTAGCCCAAGCTCATCCGGTTGCGGCGGACCAGTCCAGTGCACTCCGCTTCCCACAGAGGGCGGCTGCTCGATCATGTCGCCCCAGCGCCTGAGAAAGCGACAAACGTTTAGGGAAGGGTCGGGGATGAATGTCGGTGGTTTCAGCCCCTGACACACTCGACCAACGGCTGCATGTTCAATGTCAGTGGCTCAACATTCACGCCAAAGCGCGTCACGCGTCGCGCGTTGATCGGGATCGTGTCCCGTCAGGTGGTGTAGGTCCTGAGGATTAGGCGGCCATCAGTGTTTTTCCGGCAGGGTCGGGTTGTTCAAGACCAACCTGATGGAAAGAGCACCGATGACCGACGAGATGATGAACG
>Ga0228710_1004298_pt1 | contig 22518 bp, 16 predicted proteins | sample MedpolnodulmetaG_FD_177995 | JGI IMG/M metagenome (GOLD analysis project Ga0228710, IMG submission 177995) | Root nodule microbial communities from Medicago polymorpha collected in Santa Monica, California, United States - pink nodules | ecosystem: Host-associated > Plants > Roots > Nodule...
TTGGGTAGCAATGATGTGTTGCTAGATACCGCTCATTGTTTATAGTATTAAATATTAGATTTAATATTATTGCCAACGTGACTAGAACCTATAGGGTCACACACAAAGAACGGTCAAAAGAGAAATACATAAGTATGACTTATATAAGGGGTGCGTTTAGTAAATAACGCTAATTAGTTAGCAGAACTACTAAACTCGTTATTGGGCTTTCTGAAGCCCAATAGTGACTTCTGACTTGCAGAGCACACTAGGAGTTCTATAAATAGAACCCTAGTGCTGAAGTTTTGGGTTGGACGTCTTGAAGAAACCCTAGTTCTCTGACACCTCTGATTCCTTGGCTAGCACCGAGTTTTGGAGGAGCACCGTTCGTGTGGACTTGCTAGAGGCCTTGCTGCTTGCTGCTTGCTTTGCTGTGATCGAGATTCCAGTTTCCAGCTTTCAGATTCCACACTTCGAGGTAACAATCGAATCACTGATTCATGTGTTAATTCGTAATGATCCAAGGAAAGAAAATCGAAAATTTTATCCGCTGCTTATTCTGAAAACGCATTCGATTTTCCTTCACAAACAGGTTACTTATGGCCCACTCTCTTCAAGGGAAAACATTAGTGATAGAGGTACCCATTTTTGCGACAAGGTGTTTGAAACATATAGAATAAATATGGAGTCAAACACAGGATTGCCACTTCCTATCATCCCCGAACCAGTGGACAAGTAGAGCTATCCAAGAGATAAAAACAATATTAGAAAAGATTATTAATCCTTTAAGGAAATATTGGTCTACTCTTTTGGTTGATGCTCTATGGGCTTATATGATTGCCTATAAGACACCACTTGGTATGTCCCCATACAAGTTGGTATATGGAAAGACTTTGTCACTTTCCTATTGAATTGGAATATAAAGCCATGTGGGATATGGAAAAGCTTAATTTGAACTTGGGGAACAGACATAAGATGCTACAACTTTTAGAGCTGGAAGAGCTTAGGCTCGAGGCCTATGAACATGCAGAGATCTATAAGTCCAAGGTTAAGAAAAGACATGATGCCAGAATTCAAAAGAGACAGCTCAAAGTGGGGGAGAAAGTTTTACTTTTTTACTACATACTAAAATTATTCCCTGAAAAGCTCAATCTAGATGGTCTGGACCCTGCGTGATTACACAAGTTTCTCTCACTAGAGTTGTAACTCTGAAGAATAATTATGGTGAAGAATTCAAGGTCAATACCTAGAGAGTCAAACACTATTTAGGTGACTCCCCAATTGTGGCTCATATTGCCTCAATCATCTTGAAATGACTCCTTTGGAGTCACAACAGTCGAGTTGAGCGCGTTAAACTAAGCTCTTTGAAGGGAGGCAACGTTTTGGCAATAAGGGGGAGTGCTTGCATTCCTCTCTCTCTCTCTCTCTCTCTCTCTCTCTCTCATCTAATGCCTGTTTAGTTTATATAAGTTTTGTTTGAAGTATGTGAAAGATACAACCATTGTTTTGACGTTGTAGTGTGGTATAACTTTCAGTATTTGAGGGAGAGTTGGAATTGGAGTAACTAGGAAGGAAACTGAATGGTTGGAGCATGTTAATGAGATATCACTATAGAGGAATATGGTTTGAACATAACTGACGTGGGGGGAAATAGCTTCTGAATACATGGCACAAGAAATCTGAGTAGCAGTCTATTTTGACAGGCTTACACCGATCTCTCCACCATTATATATACCAACCATAAGCGCCCATTCCTAAGCACCAATTGCAAAATGTGCAATAAACTTCCTTCGTGTATCTTGTCAATGGGGAGTTCCCACAATTCTATCACCATTGGCAATTCAGCCAATTCCACCTTCATGGATTTGGCGTCTGTACACTCCATAAATCAAACCCAGATTACAAACCTCTCTCATCAACAAAACAAAAGAAAACCTAATATGTAGGGAAAATTCTATAGAAAAAGAAGTCAATCACTATGATTTATTTCTTTACAGTCATTTTATCAATAATAATAATTAAAATTTAATTCTCATTTGACTTTGATAGAGTAGAATAGAACAGTCTTGTAATTATTATTGTAGTCATTTGTAATTATTCTCATTCGTGTTTGTCATTAATTGTAATTATTCTCATTCATGTTTGTCATCGTTACCATAGGTATGATTTACACATTATCATTGTATATATACTCTTTAATATGATGAATGAAAACAATCAATTACATTATACAATTCCTTTCTTTCTGTTTCTATAGGTATCAGATTGAAACGGTACAACCCCATCTCCCTCTAAATCAGGATGCCGTTCCTATCCCTAGCTGCCACCCTCACCGCCATGGCCACCGACAGCTATACCTCAATCACCAACCCCTATAAACCATCCAAACCACTCGCCTGCATCACCCTTGGTAGTGTTACCAAACTTCTTCCCACCAATTACCTTAATTGGAAACTCCAGGTTGAAGTTTTCCTTGATGGCTATGATCTCCTCAAATATCTAGATGGATCGTTACCGGCACCGTCCAAAACGATCACCACCACTGCTGAGACTCCAGTGACAACATAAAATCCTGCATATCAAACATGGCGACGACAGGATCGCCTCATCTATGGCGCCCTCCTCACCACCCTCTCAAATGAGGTCGCTTCCCTGGTGTCCCAAACAAAGACCTCACACAGTCTTTGGACCCTCCTCAAGAACACCTATGCCAAGGTTTCTCGCAGCTATCTCAAGCAACTAAAGGAGCGCCTCCGGACAACATCCAAAGGTACTCAATCCATCACCACCTATATGCACTCTCTGAATCAAACATGTGATCTCCCTGCCTCGCTTGGATCACTTGTCTCCATTGAAGACATGACTGATTATATCCTACGTGGCCTCGACGACGGCTATCGCGCTGTCATTGACGGAGTGAATGCAAGGGATAACTCAATTACCTTTGATGACCTTCTTGAGAAGCTTCTCATCCAGGAACTCTCAATCGCCGCTGTTCAGCAACAAACCCCTGCCTGACTCACCGCCTTGAATGCTCAGGCAAGACCCAACTATAACAACAACAAACCGCGCCCTGCCTATCTCCCTGCACAATCAAATCAACGCCGTGGAAATTGCAAACCCTTCCTCGACAAATGTCAATGGTGTAATGTCAAAGAACATGTTCTATCCTAGTGAGGGACCTTCAGACAACAACATCCTTGTATCCCTAAACCTCCTCGTGACTCGCCCCAGGTCAACACTGTAATTGCTGGTCCCCCACAAACTGGTTTTTTGGTTGATAGTGGAGCAACACATCACATAACAAATGACCTTGAAAATATGGCAATCCATCATTCCTACACGGGTCCTGGCTCGCTGTTCATGGGCAACGGTTCAGGTTTAAACATCTCTCACTCTAGAACACTTTTAATTAATAATTTATCCATGAAACAACAAATTATTTCTGTCTCCTAACTTACCAAACAAACTAACTCTACTATTCGTTTTCTACCACATTCTTTTTATTTGAAGGACTTACAGACTGGCCAAACAACTCAAAGGCTCATGTGTCGATGGACTTTATCGATGGCCCGCCCCCACACCATTTTTTCACATCGTTCGCAAGGACTCACCCACATCATGGCACCATAAGCTTGAGCACCGATCATCCTCTATTTTCAAATTTCTTTCCCATCATTTTTCTTTAGGCACAAATAAATTCCAGCAATCTGATTGTAATTCATGCCAAATTAGTAAAAGTCACAAACTTCCTCGCCATGAATCCACTCTTATATCATCTTATCCATTAGAAATAATTTTTTTCCAGATGTCTGGACTTCGTTCTTTTTATCTATTGACGGTCTTCGCTACTATTGCATGTTTGTTGATCACTTCACTCGTTACATTTGGCTCTATCCAATGAAACGCAAATCATATTTCCCAAATTTAAATCCCTTGTTGAAAATTTCCATAAATAACAAATAAAAATACTGTACACAAATAATGGTGGCGAATACATTGGTCTTCGCCCTTTTTTAAGCAATCATGGTATAAGTCAGCACACCCCTCCATCCCACACACCTGAACATAATGGAATTTCAGAACGCCGGAATTGTCACATTGCCGAGACTGGTCTCGCCCTTCTCCATCACTCAGGCCCACCCCTCACCTATAGGCCTCACACCATGACTACTACAACCTACCTTATAAATCGCCTTCCCACTCCCATTCTTGGGTACTAATCACCCTATTTTAATTTGCACAACATTAGTTCGGATTATAAAAAATTAAAATGTTTTGGATGTTTGTGTTTTCCCTGGATTAAACCATATGCTAACCATAAAATTGCACCAAAGTCTGCTATGTGTGTTTTTGTAGGTTACTCGGCCGATCAACATGCATACTTGTGTCTCGATCCCACAACGGGAAAGATTTACACCTCTCGCCATGTAAAGTTTGTCAAATCAAAATTTCCATTTAGCTCCCTTACTAGTCAAACACAGGCACACGTCCTAGATTCGACGCTCGCTTTGCCAAACCAAAACAATCTCACTCAAATCATTCAACATCCCCCAATTCCAATCTGAAATGAACTCGCCCATATCACTCACCCGTCTGGGCCCTTATCACCAATGCCCAATGACCTCGCCCACCCCACTTAACAACAGTCGCCCTTCTCATAAACTTCCAGTGAGGTCGCCCAACCCACTCAAACATCTTCGCCCTCTTCACCAAAATCCAATGAGGTCTCCTAGAACATTCAAATGTCCTCGCCCGCGTCCCCAACATTCAATGAACTGGCCCACACCATTACATGGCCAACGCCCCTAACCACTGCTCGCCCACACAAAAACCAGTCAACCAACGTCAGTGGGATCATCACCCGTTCTCAAAACAACATTGTTAAACCCATCAAAAAGCTTAGCCTTCATGTTCGTCCCTTATGTCTCATCGAACCCAACAATATCACTCAAGCCCTTCGTGACCCTGATTGGCACTCGGCTATGCAACCTGAATTTGATGCCTTACACAACAATAACACATGGGATCTTGTTAGTCGGTCCTCTACTCAGAATTTAGTTGGGTGTAAATGGGTTTTTCGTATCAAACGAAATTCGGATGGCTCCATTGATCGTTACAAGGCATGACTAGTCGCCAAAGGATTTCAACAACGCCCTGGTTATGACTACACATAAACATTCAACCCAGGTGTTAAACCGATGATTATTCGAATTGTCGTTACACTTATAGTTCTTGGGGGTAGAAGTGATTCCCTCTACTACCAGTATATTCCTTTCCCAAAGGAAATATATCACTGATCTACTAAATAAATCAGGCATGGTAGATACGAAACCATCATCCACTCCATTGTCTGCCATTGATAAGTTACTCAAGGATTCCGGTGATCTCCTACCGTCCCCAATCGAGTATCGAGCGCTCGGTGGAAGCCTCCAATACCTGAGTCTTACTCACCCAGACATTGCTTTCATCACAAACAAACTCACCCAATTCATGCAGAATCCCAACACGACGCATTGGACTGCACTCAAAAGAATGCTGAGATACTTGGCGGGTTCCTGTGACAAAGGCGTCTTCATCTCGCTGACCACCCCACTAATCTCCACGCCTACTCGGATGCGGACTAGGAAGGCGACAAGGATGATTATATCTCCACCATTGGTTATCGGTTATATCTTGGAAGCACACCCATCTCTTGGAGCTCTCGAAAACAACGTTCTGTTGCTCGATCTTCCACAGAAGCAGAATATAAAGCCTTGGCTGACACGACAAGTGAGCTACTATGGGTCCTTTCCCTATTCGCCGAACTTGGCCACACTCCAATAGCGAATCCAGTCATCTATTGTGACAACCTCGGTGCTACCATCTTTGTGCTAATCCTGTATTTCACTCTCGGATAAAACATATAGCCTCAGCCTATCATTTTGTCTGAGAAAATGTTTAACATGGCAAGTTTCGAGTATCCTTTGTTTCTACCGATGATCAACTTGCTGATATTCTAACCAAACCCTACTTCGTCCTAGGTTCGATTACTTACTGTCCAAGTTGCATATCTCTTTCAGACCATACAACTTCCAGGAGGATATCAATAATAATAATAATGATTAGAATTTAATTCTCATTTGACTTTGATAGAATAGAATAGTCTTGTAATTATCATTAAAGTCATTTGTAATTATTCTCATTCATGTTTGTCATCATTACCATAGGTATGACTTACACATTATCATTGTAAATATACCCTTTACTATGATGAATGAAAACAATCAAACAATCAATTACATTATACAATTCCTTTCTTTCTGTTTATATACATTTAACCTCACTCGCTGTAGCTTTGAATGACTCAAAGATATCCATAAAACACCAAAACACCTACACTTTGAATGTAGTCACGGGGACTCTCTCATCAGGAATCAGTGGAAAACAAAGATTTGGGCAAGTACAATATGATCTGCTTCCACATCCCTTGCTAAAACATAATAATTCACATGAGCTAAACAGAATGTCAAGTGAGGAATTCAAGATAAATGTGATCAAGTGAATCTAGAAGAAGGGTTTGTTGGGTTTAACAAGGAGAAAGAAGTGCTTCATCTGGAATCTCATTACAAAGGGAATTGTGGAGAACATGTTGTTGCCTACATGAAGACTTTCCTCGAAAAAGAAACCAGGCAAATATACTGAGTATATTAAGAAATGAATTAAGGCTGATGGCCTTAAGGAGGATCAAAGAAACAATGATAAACAAGGAAATGGATGATTGAATTTTTGGCAAAGTGAAGCCTGAACAAATTCATAAGTACAATTGTTGTTACCAAGAAGAAATTATTCAGCATTGTAGCTTTGTAACAGGGCAATGTTCCATTGCCCTTTTCTATCTCAATATCTCTTCATTTCTGCTTTAGCATAAGTGATTAGTTGTACTTTTTCTGCAATTTCAATTTCTGTCTTGCAAATTTCAATTCAATAGTATTGCCAAAACTCCTTATTACAAAATTTGAATATGAGCCTTGTTTACACTGCTCAATTCAAGTTTGGGGGAGGGATTAGAAGAGTTAGGCCCAATTAGTTTTTCATTTCAGTTCTTAATTGTAGCCTTTTTATAAGTAAGAATTCTGCTCTTTGCCCAACTGTTTTTGCTCGCTCTCAACTGAAAAGACGAAATTGCCCCTGCGTGAGTTAAGTCACGCAAAATTAACACTAACGTGAGTTAACTCACACAAGGGTATTTTTGGAATTTCAGTTGGGAATGAGCAAAATGTGTTGGGTAAAGAGCAGAGTTCTATAAGTAATGAAGCTTTTGATTGAGGCCTTTTTCATTTCATTTCATTAATATTCTCGCATCATTGTAGTCTCTCTTGTATTACATTTTGCACTGCTTTCTAGCTCAAATTGTGTATTATGTAAACTAAAATGCAAATAGAACTCCGATGTAGATATAAAATGCACCAGTCCAAGATCTATAAATATTTAAATTTGTGCCTCAATATCTTCACATTCGACAACACAATTTCCTTTTTTTCCGTCTATAGAGAACGAAAGGTCTGTGCCAAACCTGAAAGCTGCACGCTAATTGTATCTACTTTAAGTAAATGGCACGAATGATGTGTACATATATCTACGTTACTTGCTCAACATAACATAAAAGACTTTAGAGATTTTAAATTTATATCATATAATAGCGAGTTTGAGGCTGATTGGAACCATAGAGCATCAAAGGTAGGAAATCTCTCTTTTCCAACGTACTGTAAGTTTTCATAAAAAAATGTGAAAAATATTATTTGAAAGCCTGAAGATTTTCATAACTATATTTGATAGTTTAAACATCAAAATTTTGTGTTACCATGGATGACTACACCTTTAATAACTGAATGAGATTCTTTCAAATGAAAGAAGAAATCAGGAAAACAAATTGCAACAATGAATAGTTATGACATCTATCATTGTAAGTGTAACACATAAAGAACAATCATATTTGAAAAATTATGAAACATGCATGGATTTTACATTAGAGAGGTCTTGTATTTTATTCAACATTCAAGGTATATTAAGTATTAATACATGAAGAAAATTAAGTAAAAAATTATGTGTTGATTTCACTATTGATAAACCAATATACAAGTAATAAACGTGAAATTCAAGACTAGCGTATTTGTTGTGAAAAATCGAAAGACACATCAATCTACTACTACCAAAGCTAATAATGGTACCAATGGTAACTGATGATGATGGAATAACATATGATGTTTTTAGTTATGTTTTTATTGTATTTCTTTGTATTTGAAAACAAATTTAATTAGAAGTCGGTCAGAGAAGTTGTGAATAGTTTAAAGAACTTTTTGTATTGTTTTCATTCGAGTCGTTACAATTCACTTTTATTTTAAATCATGGAACTCTATAGGTGTTTTGAGTATTTTCAGTGAGAAATCATGTAAATCAGCAAAACAAGACATCATGTGAAGGATCGATGATATGAAAATTGAAGTTCAATGGTTCTTAGAAGGTATTTGAAGACAATATAAAGTGAAGAAAATTCATTTGAAGTTCCAAGGTATCACAAAACGGAAGAATGCTTGAAAAAGGGTCGAAAATTGCAGAATTCGTGCAGGAGGGGCTGCCGCATGCACCCTTACGCATGGAACCATGTGCCCTTTCAAATGGAACCATGAGCCCCTGCACACCAAGTCATACACCTTGCGCATGGACACTGGAAGGGAGTATTGATTGCTTGTTTTCCAAGATGTTTTTGGTAGAAAACCCTATATAAGTCCTAAGTAATCATACACTATAAATAGAAACTCTTGCACACTCTTTTATTCATTTAGAAAGCTAGTGGTACAAGGCAAGGGTCAAGTATCAGGAGCTTCAAGGCAAAGGATCTCCATCCTCCTCTTGTTCTCTATAGGGTATGTTTTTATATTGTTTTGTAATGATATCGGTTGCCATGAGCAACTAAACCTTTTTGATTAGGGTTCCACGATGAACCCCTTCTTATTTGTTAGATTCTATTAATAAAGTTTTTATTCAGTTTATAATCTAAAGTCTGATTTAATTTGTATATGTATGTTTCTATATCGTTACTTAGATGGAGCAAGGCAGTAGTGAATTGGTTAGTTTCTAATATAATTGAACCTAAGTATGAACTTAGGGATATAACTAATTTTAAGGGAACCCTGCAATTGTAAATGGTTGAATTGCGGAGATTAAAATAAACTTCTACTAATTCACCACTGAGTTATGTTTTACTTTCTTAAATCCAAACATAAGACAAGTTATAAACTAATGATTTCAATATTTAATTTCCAACAAAGATGAAGGGGGAATTCAAGGATTCCCTAATCGTCGTTAAACATTTGAATCAACCAAACATAATCCCGAATTGGACATGACAATTAAAACCCTGCAACCCCTTCAATACCTGTGAAAACGATTAACTTACTACTTTATTATTTGGTATAATTTGGTGCACTTGCCTAAATTTTCCATCAAATTTTTGGCGCCGATGTCGAGGATTGTTTATATTTCGACAAGGTAATCGGTATAATTTATTTTTGTGAATAATTGTGTTAGGTTAAGTAAATTTTAATTTCTGTTTTAATTTTTTTCGTTTTTATTGTTCTGTTATGTTTTGTTTAATTTTGATTTTTTATTTTATTTATAGGGTTAGTAATTTATTTTATGTTTTTAGTTTAGATCCTTTATATTAGGGTTAGTTCCGGAACTTATCCGTCCGAAAATTCCGTCCGAAAACACTGTGTTTTTAGTAGTGTTCTATTTTATAGGCAAGGTTTTTATTTCAACCAGGGAACTTGTCCGGAACTGTTACCTTATTCAAAACACGGTAGTCGACACACATTCCCCACAAACAATCCTTCTTTTTGACTAGTATGTTCGGGCTAGAGAAAGAACTATGGCTAGGCCGAATGATACCAGATTACAACATCTCACCTACTTGTTCCTCAATCTCAGATTTATGTTGACGAGGGTATCGGTATGGACGTACATTCACAACCTCGATTCCTTAAACTCTCTAATAAGATGCTCTAAGTATTGACCTTGAGATGGTCAGGCCTCCAATTGGTGCAGCCCTTGATAACATTTTTCTTTATACTAGTAAGTGTAGCGTTTACCATTCACATAATCTTGAAGTGAGCACAAAACTTCCATACCTTCCTTGATTCCCTTAATATCGACCCGTTCATCTCGATAATCGAAAAGATAAGCCTTTCACTCTAGTTAAACCACATACACCCAATGCATGACAACCATGCCATTCCCAACACCATGTCTATGGCATTCAAGTAAAAAATTGTAGCATTCAACTTAAAATCCAGATCCTTGTATCTTTACACACATGTCTTGACATTGACCTACACTTGTATTGAGGTGAACATCTGTTAGCCTTACTTTCATTTGCGTGGTACTGGGGTAATTGAAGGGAAATAGCATTCAAAAAAACCAGATTGAACGCATTGGATTAAATGATTACCTTTTGTAGCACATATAACCTTTGAAGTCGAACTCAGAGTTCCTTCAATCACAGTGCTAGCTGAGTCGAATGAAGGTTAGCGAGAAGGGTGCAATTTAGGTATCAAAAAAATTAGTGTTTCTTAAAAGTGAATTAGGTTAAAAATATTTTGTTTTCAACAAATAAAAAAAAATTGTCATTCATAATAAACAAAAGCTATACAATTTTAAAAAAAAAAATACTATTAACATTTTTTGTACTCAAGAAAAAATATTTATAACTAAACAAATAATCAGATCTTTTGTCTTCGTGAAAGAAAAAAAAGATATATTTCTTGTCTATCAGGATTTCACATTTAATTAAATAACAGATCAACGGTCATAATATAGCCAAAGATTTAGCAAAAGAATAGAAAAAATAAAGAAGTAACGGTCATAATATAATAAGCCCATCTACTTTTCTCTATAAATAAAAAGCATACCCTAACCCTAACATATTCACAACACACTCTCTCTCGATCGAACATCAACTCTCTCTCTCTAAAGATGAATCGTAGTTTGAGGCATGCGGGAGGATTCACCAACATAGACAATGTTCTTGTTCTTAACGATTCCTTTGTCGCCAATAACTTGTTTTCTTCTTCATCAAGAACGAGGCTTGTGAATCATCGTCCAAATGTTTCTGCTGCTTCTTTGAATCGTATTAATGGAGGAGGTATGATGCTACATGATCATATTCTTCTATTTGATCATTCTTCTGTCGGCAGAAACATAGGTCACCACTTTCCTTTTGAATTGAGTCGCACTACTCATCAAAATTCTACTCGACAACATCATGAAACAACAACAACATGGTCTTCTGAAGCAGAATCAATGTGCTGTATTTGTCTCACAGAGTTGTCCAATGGTTCAAGCGTAGTTCAGATGCCTCAACACTGCTGCTCACATGTGTTTCACAAAGATTGTATTCGGAAGTGGATTACTGTTCGAAGCACATGCCCTTTGTGTCGAAGAAATGTGCACTGACTTTAATTTATTTGTGATAGCAATTTATCTAGGATTACTTCTTTATTTGATACTGTTCTTTTTTATTTTTCTTCTCTTGATAATGTTCTTTATTCCATTGTGGTGTATAATATGTTTTGTTGTGGTGGTTATTTACTTTGCTATATTATCTTCAAAATCTCAATGATGTGAAGATTCTCAGTGTAGCAAGTTAAATGAGTAAGGCAATGTAAGTTCTGTCAATGATGTTCCAAACCCTATAGCCTCCATTGTTGTTCCATTGTCTCTTTCTCTACTTTGTAGCTGTATCATTAACAATGTAAACTAAAATGCAAATAACTCTGATGTAGATTTAAAATACATCAGGCCAAAAAAGATCGCTATAATTATTTGTGCCTCAATTTCTTCACATTTGATAACCTGAAAACTGCACGCTAATTGTAAATATTTATACCGATGAATTTCCGATATTGTAACTACGTACAACTGAATGGCAAGAAAAAAAAAAGGTTCATTCATATAATTTTCCAACCCCAGCACCAATCTAGTTATAGACATGATTTGTATATATCTTCGTTACTTGCTCAACATAAAAGACATCGTATATTTTAAATTTATATCAAATACTATAGGTTTAATGTAATATATAAATCTTAATCGAAACAATAATTATATTAATAATTATTTGATTGTAATCAACTATGTATTTTATGTACAATTTAATGTTAAATGAAAAACGGTTTTTAATTATTATTATTATTATTATTATTATTATTATTATTATTATTATTATTGTATTACAAATTAGGAGAAATTTTTGGAACAAATGCCAAGTAAGATTATGATGATGTGGACATCTTTAGATATAAGAGGATTCTTGGAATATACTATTTCTAAAAACTCTCAATTATTATCATAAAGATTACTCACTTTCTCACTCTCTTTAGCCTTATCTTTCACTTGAGGTTCTTCTAGTTGCCTACCATTCCTAAGGGTAACAACATTTAAATGGGCTTTGGGATTGGTTTCAGGCTGACCCGGAAAGATTCCAGGAGTTTGTGAGGAAGAGGCCACTTGTTGGGCTACTTGAGAGATTTGAGTCTCAAGCATTTTGTTGTGAGTACAAATAGAATCCACTTTTGATGTGAGCTTAATAAGAGAGTCATTCAAAAATCCAGTTTGGTTTTTAAATTCTTTGGTTTTGGTTGGTTTGACCCATTACAAAATTTCTAACAAAAGTTCCAAGTTGGATTTTTGAGGACCTCTTTGATTGTTTGCAAAACCGGGTGGTGCTTTTTGTTATCCAAAAGGATTTTGAAGATTTTTATAAAAATTTTGATTTTTCTTAAATCCTTGATTATATTGAGCATAGTTTGCTTGCTCTTTCAATAGAACTACCTAGTTGGCATTCAACGCCGATATGACCAAATATTCCACAAACTTCACATGGTAGTAAAACAAGAGCAGGTGTGACAGCACTACCAGTTAATTTATCAAATTTTTGAAAGAGTACGTCCACCTTAGCATTCAGATGATCTAGGGCAGAAACTTCATACATACCTAGAGGGTGTAGGAGCAACAACGGCGATGTCTCTTTCACTTGTCCACTGATAGTGGTTTTGAGCCATGTCCTCAATCAAAGTATATGTTGCTGTATAATTTTTATTCATCAAAGCTCCACCTGCAGCTGCATCAACAATCATTTTTGTGGTATATAGAAGACCATTATAGAAAGTATGGACAATCAGCCATTTTTCTAAACCATGATGGGGGCAAAGCTTCTTTGAAACGCTCCCAAGCATCGTAAAGAGATTCTCCATCTCTTTGAGTGAATCGTGTTATTTGATCCCTCAGTTGAGCAGTTTTACTAGGGGAAATAATCGGCCAAAGAATGCTTGCCTAATCTGGTCCCATGAGGTAATAGAACCATTTTGCAAGGAGTGAAACCACGCACCCGCTCTATCCCTTAAAGGGAAAGGAAAGAGGTGCATCCTTATGGCCTCTTGGGTCACTTCATTGGTTTTCAAAGTTCCACTAAGTCTTAAAAAGTAGCAATATGAAGATTCAGATCCTCAGTGGGTGATCCGGAAAATTGATTTTGCTGCACTAAGTTAAGAAGTGCAGTTTTGATTTCAAAATTATTTGCTTCAACCGCCGGATACACAATAACAGCGTGTGGCTCATCCGTAGATGGGGTTGCATACTCTCTAAGAGTGTGTTCCTCAGCATATCGTTTCTATTATTGCGTGTGTTTCTTCTTCTTTCGTGAAAGAACTTCTCAATCTCAGGAACGAATTCTCCAAGACTTTTGGTTCTTCGCATTCATGAATTAGAAAACTCCAAAAGTTGAAAGTAAAAAGAAAAAGAAAAATTTCAGTATAACCGGTACTAAAAATTTAATCAATATTACTAACTCCCCGCATCGGCGCCAGAAACTTGATGTATGAAATCCGCAAGCGCACGGTTTTATCAAAGTAGCAAAAATATCGTTCCACAGGAAGTTATTGTAATTATTTATTTTCTTTCTAATAGTGATTAGCTGAAAGGTTCAAGATTTAGAAGTTTAGCAAATTTGATTGATATAAAATAATAAAAAGCGTCTCGGGATTATTGGTTCATCATAATGACAAATCACTCACAATCCAAACCTATATTTTTCTCTTAATATAAATATGTTTCTAAAGACAAGTTTCTCTAATGTATTTCATGGTTCCTTTCGGAATCTATGAGTGTGTTTCAATAACAATCACGCTTATTCTCACAGTTAATTGTTATTGAAACACTTTAAGAGCGAAACTTATTGCCTCAATACTTCACAAAATTTGGGGTGTTCCCATCAAGTTTTGTGTCGTCTTGTCTAATTTCATTTGTTCCAATATCAAACTTCATCTTTCGATCCTTCGTTTGATATTTGAGATGATGTAATAACAACTATTAAACTTCACTTTTCGGTCCTTCGTTTAATACTTGTTACTGAGTTTGAAAACAATGAAATTAGATTAGAAAATAGATTTAGATAAGATTAGGGTTCTAGGTTTGGTTTGATAGGAATTAAGTCATTAGACTCATCCAACAATCCCAAGACAAAGAGATCTACTCACTCATGTTCATCGTAGACAAAAAGGTTAAGGCGACAGAATAGAAAGACATAAAAGTAGACGGCTGAATGGAAAGTTGCAGAATTGTAAAGAATAAGGAATTAAAGAACAATAAAATAAAGCTTTGATCAATTTGATTCAATGGAAAACAACCGTCACAAATATTCCAAGATTCAAAGATGATTTATAAGTCTGATTGTTCTCTCTATATATAGCAAAAGCCAACCTCTAGAAAAGGAAATAGTTCCACATTATAAGGCACTAAAATCGGTCATAAAAACAGCCCAAATCGGAACATAAATTTGCACTAAATCAGCACATAAATATGCACCAAATCAGTGGCAGAATTTCCCTCTTTTTAGCTTTCTTCTCAAACAAGCTTTAATTATGTATCTTACCCATTCCTTTGCTCAATGACTTGATCATCCATCATTTGTGATCCTGAAAATAAAATGAACAAATTTGCAGGAAAATAGTTCTAAAAAGAAACTTAAACAAACAGAATTCTATTAAAATAAACACTTAAAAACCATCTAAATTACGACTTATCAGAGTGCCACCTGTATAATTAACCACACTTTCCGATAGCTGCTGATAGGCAATATCTGGGCACAATTTCTTGAAAGCACTTAAACTGAAAAGCTTAAGAGATCCATGAAAGTTTAATGGCTTCACCTCATATATTTCACGAGCTCGTTCAATAAGCGTGTGATTATCTCTAGCTGTAACAATGACTCTACTCCCCGGTCCCGAGCAGGTACGCGCTCCAACTAGAAAATATAGTTGCTCTGGAGTTCTTACATCATCAAGCTCAATGAGCACTTTTTTATGACTAAGCTTGCTCTTACTATAGTTGAAACCTATTCTAACTGTGCCAACATGGAGATTTTCTTTTTCTTCCAGTAGCATTGTTAGACGTTTGTTATGCAAAAAATTCAATCCATGCTTTTCTGATTCATCTCCTATATTTTCCAAGAAACAACATCCTTCAAATTGAGAAGAGAAATGGTCAAATATAGATGTAGCAATGGTTGTCTTACCGATGCCTCCCATCCCCCATATTCCAATCATTCCAACTTCTTTTGACCCTATTCTCATGAATGATTCAAGATGTGCATAGTGTTTGTCAACTCCAACAAGACCCTTCGATTCGCTTGGATATTTACAGTGAAGTTTTTGCAAAACGTCTTGGACAATGTCTTCCACAAGTTCTGATTCAAGCCTAACAAATGGAAGAGGAAGACAATACTTATTCAAGCTGACACAGTTGCAGCAATATGTTCCAGAAACATATATGGTTTTGAATTCAGCCGCGATATTTCTGATTTTAAAGTCTTGGAAATTGCAACAGTAATTTCGAAGACAACTTTTTGAATTTCACCACAAAGTAAATGTTAGCGCTGTAATGAAATTGAAATTTAAAGCTATAATTGCATACACAACCAAATTTATTACAGCCTCATTTCCATTCCTTAATTTGTCTGCCAATGAAATGTGCCAAAATTTTACATTTACATTGTGTGTCATTTTTTAAATTCCCTAATCCCTAACTGTCTGCACACAGCCAGTGTTTGTGTGACCGTTCAATCGTGATCACACGATTCAGATCTCAAACAAATTTTAATTTTGTTGAAAATAAAAATTTCCAAGCATGAGATTTGAACCGTCTGATCTCAATTAGACCGTCACATGGTTACTAATTGTGTTAATTCAATGACGGTATGGAATCTCAGTCCGACATTTTTCTTTCCAGAACCGTACAATCTTGTACAAGATCTTTACTAGATCTAATTGTGTTAATTAGGAGCAAATTTTGGATCTGTATTGATTTTCAATTTTCACCGTGCGTTGAATTTTTTTACTATAAATATCACTTCAAACTATCAACATTCCTCACGACATTTCAACATTCAGTTGCAAAATTTGAAATTCTTTCAAAAAAATCATGTGTTTTCATTAATATTTGTTTGCATTCATTTTTGAAGTTATTTGTATTATTTTTCCTTATAGTGCCTTTAAATAACGTCTCGTCTTTATTCTTTAAATATCACATATCTGTCCTTGGTTCAGAACTCTTCCAAGTTTGCAATATTTAAATCCAACATTTTATTTTTCAATCCTCTTTATATCTCTATATTTTTAGAGTCTTTTTGCATCTTATTTTTGTTCAATTTTCTTCTTCTTTGGTTTTGACTAAAATTTATTGATTTATTCTATTTTTTTCAGTTATGTAGATTCGTTTAAAGATGAAGCGGAAGACGGCAAGAATTCAAGTTTGATTATAAAGATTTTTAGAGTTCCTCTAAAAAAAGAGGATTTGTAGAGTTGTATATTTTATAAAAGTAACTAAAAGTTATACACTTTTTTAACGTATAATTGTATATTCTAATCAAGCTTCACATTTGTAGAGTTGTGTATTAAACATTTGATTAAAGTGTGCAATGTTATTTAATATATGAATTACAAGTAGTTTTGCTTGCATTGAGATTTTAAAAATGTTAGCACTAATAGTAATAGTTATATTGCTGTAAAGTGTGTGATTAATCACACGAATGACGAGTTATGAGTGTTCAAATCTAGAAAGATTCATAACAAAACCATTAATTGATACAAAAAATTAAAAATCACACAAAATATAATATTATTGGACATGTTTGAATGTCCTTTTGTGAAACCTTCTTGGATCATATCGTTTTTTTAATTAAATTATTTGATTAGTTTTTACATCAACTTATCAAAATAGCACCACGAACACCTAAGTAAGGATTTTCAAAAAAACAGTATTCAACCCGTGCGAAGCACGCGACCTTTGTTCTTAAATTTACGAAGAATAGCAATGTTCCGTAACATGAACATCTCTCCTTCAGAGCAAATTTTTTAAAAAATACGTAATTCAACCCGTGCGAAGCACGGGGCTTGTAACTAGTTATATATATATATATACGATAATTACAACAACAATTCTCTTTTTGGTAAACCCACTAACATTTTTTATATAACTTGATTGACGGAAGGATCAATACCTCATTTGTAACTAGTTATATATATACGATAATTACAACAACAATTCTCTTTTTGGTAAACTCACTAACATTTTTTATATAACTTGATTGACGGAAGGATCAATACCTCATTTGTAACTAGTTATATATATACGATAATTACAACAACAATTCTCTTTTTGGTAAACCCACTAACATTTTTTATATAACTTGATTGACGGAAGGATCAATACCTCACAATTTGGTATCCGACATCCAAATCACGCTTAGAGACTAAAGAAAAAGTGGACGACTTTAATTATTACAAATGGAAATAGCAATATACGTTTACTGATTCACATATTGTGTGTATAAATATCACATACTCTCCCATTATAATGCACGCATATCATAATAAGTCTCTTGATCAATTATACTTTCAGTAATCGATTATACTCTCATTGTGTTTAATTTTCCAAAACGCTACAGAAGATGAAGCTATTACCATTATGCAGTCTTATTCTGTTCTTCCATGTGTTTTTAATGGCTACATCATCTCATGCTGCAACAAAAATTCTAGGCAGCGAGGCAAATGCTCTGATGAAGTGGAAAGCATGCCTTGACAACCAAAGCAAGGAATTACTCTCTTCATGGAATGGAAATAATCCTTGTGGTTGGGAAGGAATCACATGTGATGATAACTCAAAATCCATCTACAAGCTAAATCTCTCCAATATTGGACTTAGAGGTACCCTTCAAAGTCTCAATTTTTCATCACTTTCGAAGTTTCGTTTTTTAATTTTAACGAACAACTCCTTATACGGAGCTGTTCCACACAATATTGGGGTGATGTCCAATCTATACACTCTTGATTTGTCACTAAATGAACTCTCTGGTACCATTCCCAATAACATTGGTAATTTGTCCAAACTATCCATTCTTGATCTCAGTTGCAATTATCTCAATGGGTCAATCCCTGTTTCAATAGGAAAGTTGGTCAACCTCAACATACTATATCTAGGAAATAATAGTCTTTCTGGCTCCATTCCTCAAGAAATTGGATTTCTAAAACAACTTGCTGAACTTGATATTTCTATAAATCATCTCTCTGGCCCAATCCCTTCTACGGTTGGAAACTTGAGCACTTTACATGCTCTCTACCTTTATGCGAATTATCTTAGTGGTAGCATTCCTGATGATGTGGGAATGCTTTATTCCCTTTCCATACTCCTATTGTCAGGAAACAACCTCTCAGGGTCAATTCCACCATCCCTAGGTAATCTGGTCAATTTGTATTCTATTCAACTTGATGGAAATAATCTCTCAGGACCAATTCCTTCCACAATCAGAAATTTAACGAAACTATATCGATTGCATCTTTTCTCAAATGATCTCACTGGGAAAATTCCAGCTTCCATAGGTAACTTGGTCAATTTGAATATTATTTCAGTCTATGATAATAAACTCATTGGACCAATCCCTTCCACTATGGGAAATATGACAAGACTCAACACATTATCTCTTTTCTCAAATTCTCTTACCGGAAATATTCCAACAGAAATGAATAGGCTTACCAAATTGGTGTCGTTTTAGTTTAAAAAATTTGTTTCAAACCGAATGTCACTTTTAGTTTTCAATGAAATAATAACTTTTTCCTTTCAATTGTACCTTTCAATTAATATTATATGCATTACTTTCAAAGTATTATTTTTTTTCTATAATGATAAACAAACCAATAGTTGATTAGAATAATTTGATAAAATAACATCTTTTTTGTTAATTAATGCATTTTTTAATATGTGTGTAAAAATTTTAAACGACCTTTATTTTAAAACGGAGGGAGTAATATTCTATTAGTGTATCAATTGTAGTCTCATGGAAAACATAACTACTTCGTAATTATCCGCATTTCATGTTTTGTTTCCAAAATCCTATTTATCACATTATAGTGGTCTTTTAATTTGCTACAGAACTTGCATATACAATGGAAGTAAATGAGAAATGTGATGTTTATAGCTTTGGAGTGTTAACCTTGGAAATAATTCTTGGAAAGCATCCAGGAGATATTGTATTTTCCTTGTTACAATCATCTTCACTAAATATTGTGAACCTCAGACCTGATACTATGCATTTGATAGATAAATTGGACCAACGTCTCCTGCATGCTACAAATAATATTGTTAACGAGGTGGTATCAATAATAAGGATAGCAATATCCTGCTTAATTGAAAGCCCACATTCTCGCCCTACCATGGAGGAGGTTTGCAGGGAGCTTGTAATGTCAAAGTCATCTTAATTGGGTTTATTCAATATATATTTTAACATTTATATAGCACAAGATATATTGTGCTTAACAAATATGCTTCAGTACTAACTTTTTCTTGGAGATGCTTCAGTACTAGTTGTTCCCTGTTTTGTGAGGTGTAAGGAGAATTCTTATTTACCCATATGAATAAAAGGTGAGTAGAGTTATCCGTTTTAAGTTGACAGTAATCAAAATTTAAAATCATTCATTTATTTTCTATTATTTATGTTATAGTTAAAGACAAATGAATGATTTTTATTAGTGTCGATTCAAAATGAAAAACTTTACCCACCTTTTGTTAATGGATAATGTAGTTTTCATCAACATGTAAATATTTATTTTATGAACTCTATATTGAATGTGACTTTAATATTTGTTGTTTTTGAACCGTCGCTAGTTCTATCTAATGTATGATCATGTCAAGTATTTCAATGCCACGTATTTTAAAAAGAGGTATGATATTTTAACAACCTAACTTTAGTTGTTAGTATACACATCATACGCTAAATTCTTCATAATCAAGTTTGACACGCAAATTGAGGCACATAAAATATTAATAAAAGAAAAATAAAAAGTGAAATAACTGTATATAAATATGGTGGATTGAAATACTTGACATGATCATACCTCTTTTCAAAAAGTGAAATAACTGTATATAAAATATCATACCTCTTTCCAACATTTTTTTTAACACTTATGTATACATTATGTAAAATCAATTCCAATCCTACACTATGAAAATGGAGTCAAGATGCTCTCCATTTACAATTGTCTCCATTTCCTTCATTTCGAGGAATAAAGACAAAAAGATCTTGGAAAACGAATAAAGTAATTAATGATAGTTGGATCCATAACTACTATCTCTTTTTTGTATCTATCACTCTTCAAATTGTATCATCCCTTTAATTTGATAAATGGAGATGATCTTAACTCATGAAAATGAATCCAATATAAAGTGATGAGACTCGTGGATTCCATCAAATAAATTAGTGGTTGTTGGATATAATGTTGAAAAGAGAGTGTTTCTACCACTTTTCATTATTCTTTATAATCTCAATTTATGATTACCTTAAAGCTTTTGTTGTTTTCCTTACTTTTACCATTTTTAGAACGAATGGGATGGATATCTCATGTTGAATAAAAGAAAAGAAGATGTTTAATGTTATTAAGATGAAAATGGTAATGTAGATAAAACCGTGTGAGTGGATTTATGTTTATTTTTCCTCTTGATAAAGTAACCGTAAACAAAAATGTAGCAAAAGTAATTTGTTTAACCTGTAATATCTACTCCATCCGTCTCTATATCTAAGCCCTCTTTGCTTTTTTCACAGTTCTTAAGAAAAGTTGTCAGTGTAACTAATGTGTCTGTTTTGTGTGTTAATATTATTAAATTGTCCTTTGTATGTATGTGTATTAAATTTGACTATTCATATTTCAAGACAAGTTAGTAGTATTAATTAAGGGTATGTTTAAGAAAGAAAAAAAAATGTATCTAATAATTTAAAAAGGGGTTTGCATTTAGAGACAAAAATAAAGTCAAATAAGTGATTAGATATTGGGACGGAGAAAGTACAAAAGAGAAATCAACACTTGAATAATGCTCTCCAAGTCGGTCAAAAAGAGAGTATCAACAATAGTCAATAGCCCGGTGAATGGTTTCACATTTCCATAATTGCGCTAGCTCTCCTTTCAACATGATTCAATAGCAGTGGTTGCAACTTCCTCACGATAATCTATATTATATCTTTTATATTCTACTTCCTCCTGTCTTATATATAACAATTTTTAAAAAAAAAACGTTGCTCCTATTTATAATAAAATGTCACAACTTTTAATATGTAGTTATTGCTCAAAAGACTTTTTTACCCTTCATTTAATGTTTGTCTTTTAAATATTAGTAGTAGGTGTATTTAATGTTTCACAATTTTTTATGAGGACATATTTTTAAAAATATACAAAGATTTTTCTTCTTATAAGACCAATTAGTGCAATGGAAATGTTGAATGTGGCTTTCAACACGTGAGGACCTTGCAATGGTGTGATGAAAATTGTTGAAGGATGATGTGGAGGAAAGAGATGTTGAATGCATTCAACATGTTGAACCTTGGAACCTGAGGGACAGCTGACGTGTTTTGGTTGGCTAAAACAGGAGAGTGTGCCGCACTCGCCGACAAGGGAGAGTGGAGCGGCAGGAGTAAGAGAGAGAAGATTGGATAAGTGGTGACACTTGGCAGTTCGTGATTGGCTGTCTGAATTTTTATCATATTAATAATTTGAACTCAATTATTTTATTGCAAATTACTTTTTTTAAAATTTTTTTTTACCAAAATTCAGGATTTTTTTGTCTATAAATAGAGACTTGGTTCATTTGATTTGGACACTGAAAAAAAAAATCAAGTTTTTCACAGTCTTAATATTATTTTTAGTGAAATGGATCCCAATAATAATCATTTCAACACCCAAGTTAAGTTTATTGTATTGCATTTTAAATTAAGAAAATAAAAATAAATTATTTAAATAAATTTTGTTTTTACAAAAAACAAAAAAAATAAATTGTTAAGTGTTTTTTATTTTAATTGAATTATAATCGATAATTGTAATTTTATGTAATTATAAAAACAAAAATATAAAATTAAATAAGAATAAGAAATAAAAGGTGGTGGGGTAGAGTGTTGAATGAAAA
>Ga0228710_1004300_pt1 | contig 22517 bp, 8 predicted proteins | sample MedpolnodulmetaG_FD_177995 | JGI IMG/M metagenome (GOLD analysis project Ga0228710, IMG submission 177995) | Root nodule microbial communities from Medicago polymorpha collected in Santa Monica, California, United States - pink nodules | ecosystem: Host-associated > Plants > Roots > Nodule...
AAAACTGTCAGAAAAAAAAAAAGAAGACATGATTGCACCATTGGATAAAGAAAACCAAAGATGCTAATCCATGTGATGTAGTATTTATTAATTATGTTTTATAAAGACAACAAAAAAGAAAAGATCTCAACTTAGAGCTAGTTTGATTTTGTCGTTGGATGAAACGATGAGGTATAATTGGACCATATAATAATAATAATAATATTTATATTATATATTATTATTACATGTAAAAGAATACATAGTTTTAGAATGATGTTTTTTACTTTCAATTATACTTTTAAACAAATTTAATTATAAGAATGATATATTATTGATGTCATTTAGAAAGATAAAAATTATATTATATTTGATATATTGTGTCATTGAAAAATATAAATATAGTTTATTACAATGAAAATGATATATATATATATATATATAATTTTAATCAAAATTTTATAAAAATTATTTTTCGTAATTCACATGTATTAACGCAATACATATACGAATAGACAGATACCAAACCTAAACCCTAGCAATTATAATAATAACATTATGCAAATTAAATTATATAGTACTAGTAATTTATCTTTGTTTGTAGACCCCGTCAGATCTACATTATTACTATGCATTGGAGTCATCATAGAATAGAAGATTAAAATAAAATAAATATCACGTGTATAAAAAATGGATTCTCTGCCTATCTTGTATCTTTGTCGTATTGGAAAAAATCCAAAACTCGCATGAAGTAAACATAATATGTAAAATGAATTTATTATAAAAAATGACATTACCTTACAAGTGATAGGAGAATACTTTTAAAAAAAAAAGTGATAACAGAATGAGTTAATTTCAATATAAGAATTTAATTTAATGTATCTGTGAGTTTCAAATTTATATAGAAAATTATAGTACAAAGTATGTTGATTTTGACTCTATAAAAATCCAGAAAAACAATTCCTCACAACAAAAAAAAAAATTCACAAAACAAATTTATGTTGTTTAACTAAATTTAGTGTATGCCGACAGAAGGGTATCATGATCCGTATAAAAGAGTAGATATGTATAAATATATGCATGCACGATCGGCTAATGTGGGCCCATGAAAGCACCGCACCGTCTAATCTATTCTACACTATCATCAACCTATACTCATCAAAATCAGGAAATTTACCATATGCAGTTAATTGTGCTGAATACGAAGAGCAGATCTTTGGTACAATAAAAACTCCAAAGAAGCCTGAAAAGTAGTACTAGAGTTAGTTGAGCACTACCATTTCATTTGTCTGTCAGTGTAATCAATCAATCATCAACCGAAAGTGTAAAGAAAGACCCATTTTGTTAGGCCTTTAAAAACTTACCGATTTTAGCCATCTTCCAAATAGTTATGAAACTTCCACATCTTGCCAAAACAAAGAGCAAAACTGCCAACTGCAATTCGTACACATAGATAGCACACGAGTTAGAGTGTTTTTTTTTATCGGGGTTTGAACCTCGGACCTTGTTATCATACCAACTGAGTTAAGATCACGAGGACAATTAGAGTGCTCTTCTATCTATGCTAACAAAGTGTTCAATATTATTAAGAATATATATTTAAATTACCTTCATTGTGGTGCCAGGATCTCCAGAGAAAAGTGCTTTCAGTTTTGACAAGAATTCATTCAAATAAGGTAGGACCAATTTCAGCATCCAAATTGCATCTTGTTCTCTTACTACATAATTTGAGTCTTCTACATCTATCACTCCCCTGAACCCATAAAAAAAAATCTGAAATTTAGCCCCACTATATATATAATTTGTCCATAAATATAAACTCAAAAAAATAAAAAACTTACGACGTACAAATACGGGTATTTTAGTTACAATTGTACATAAAATAAACACATTAATTACATTATCAGCTGGTGCTTATATTTTTTTTTACTTAGATTCTATTGAAAATCCTACGTGTTAAAATTACAATGGTGATTCTCCCAACTAATTTAACAATGCACTAGGTATCTCTGTCACAAAAATTGAATGAGTTACTCATTATTACCTGCAAATTAAGGATCTATAGAGGAAGATAACTGCAAGATAGACAAGGCCAACATAGGACATTGCAGAAATAAGACTGCAAAAAGCAAGGGCAGAAACAGTAAAAGTTATTATATTGTATTATGGATTTATTTATAATAAAAAAAAAAATAAACTCTATTTTTAACCTCAAATTGATATCCTTTGCATAAGAAGATGAGACTATAACGAATGTTCCAATCCCAAACACAAATGCTGATCTTGAAACATCTCTCCACATTATTAAATCCACTGTTGATGAAAATCATAAATAATTATTATTTTCTATAACCTGAATTGAATGAAATTTTGTCAACACATAATTGAGATAAAAATCACCTAGACTCTGCAACTTGTTTTGAGTTTGTGGAAAGCTACTGCGTTCTTCTTCCTTTGGAACTGAACCTTAAAAATTAGTAAAACACACACATTTTCTAAAGTTCGGACAACGAATTAAACCCAAAAATATACAAAATTGACTGAATATGAAACTGAAAATTTCTTACTTGAAGTAGGTTTGGAGAAATTTTGGTAAATTTTTGAATTCCTTCTGATTGTAGGGGATTGCTTCACTACTAAAGGGACAGAAACTGGTCTTCTTTCATTTTTGTGATGAAATCTCATATTGGCATTCACAACTTTCTTCTGTTCTGCTTCATTGGTTACCACTTTCTTCTCTGATTCATTCAAAACAATCTTCTTTTCTGGTTCATTCACATCAACCATATCATTTTCTTGTTGTTTCACAGTAACTTTAGATTCTGGAATACTAATTTCCTTCACATCAAAGCTTTCATTCTCCATCTCAATCTCAATTTCCTCATCATCCACAACATCACCATCTGATTCAGAATCACCACCAACATGAACCACTGATTCAGGTGAATTTTGAACCACACCAACATTGCTTGATATCTCTTTCTCTTGACACACATCAAAATCCTCAACATTTTCATCTTTCTCAGCTTCAATCTTTTCAAACCCATCATCCAATTCATCATTTGGCTCATTTTCTTGAACTCGATCCAACTCGGATTTCGTCTTCCTCAATTCAATTGAATGAATAGCATTCTTCTTGATTGGATCTGATTTAATCTTCCTCAATTTCCCTGCAGCTTCACCACCACCCTTCTGCATATCAGATCTTATCTTTCTTGATTGAATTGGGCTTCTTGTATGAAATGGAAGACTCTTCTTGATTCCATCAGAAATGCATGGTTCCTCTGTTTTTCCTTTGGAAATCTGAATTGGGCTACAAGTTTTTCTCTTTGAAGACCCAATTGAGGTTCTTCTCAATCTAGAACCACCAACATTTCCTCCTTCTTGTTCTTCTTCTTGTTCTTTTTCTGCTTTGAACACTTTGATTCCACCTTTAACTTGATCACTCTTCATTCTGCTCTCCCACACTGACCCTGCAGCAACCACACCTCTTCTTTTATCCATTGATCATTCACCAATTTAACTACTTTACTTTTTTCTCTCTTTCTCTCTCTCTAAAATCCTAAAGACAAATGGGCCATATCATAAGTGGTTAATGGATAAGAGGCTTGAAGTAGAAGCAATGGAGGTTGGTGGGGTGCAACGTTCATTGGGATCCCTTTCTAAAGCAAATTATAGAAAGAGAAGAAGATGTAGTAGTAGTTGGTTGCTACTACCTTTTCTTTTTTTTTATTATTCAAATTTCCTTTTTCTTTCTCTTTCTCTTTCTCTATCTCATTCACTAACTTTTTTGGTGAACATGGCGACAAAGGAAAAGTGAAGGTAAATTTAGTGGGGTTGAATGATTAGGGTGTTAAGGACTTAACTAACCCTTTTCAGCATTGATTCCCTAAAATCTCTTATCACTCTCACCGAGGTATCCTAAAACTCAATACTCATTCACCCTAACATCACATGTAAAAATGAGATCAATCATATTTGTCTTTTGGAACGATTACTCCAAAGTTAAAAAAAGTCAAATAAAATTGATGTATTTGGTTAAATTTTTTTACCAAATACATAAACAATATTTGATTTTTTTAATCTTATATTTGAGATCAAAGTAGTAACAAATTAATACTATTTCAAACATGGTACTCATAAAAAAAAGGAAAATTAAGTATTTGATTTGAGCTAAAATATAAGGAGTTTGAAATCATGAGCTTTAACTAGAACATAAATGAGTAAATATTAATCTAAAAATTAATTACTACCATTTATTATTAATAAAATAAATAAAAATCACAATGGTCGGCGTTTAACTTAATTTCATGTAATAATTTCGTTCTTTATTTTTCACGCCATTTTTGCCATTTTGGTCCGTTCGTATATGAATTTTCAAATTTTAAATTTAAAATTCAGATGAAAATATTAATGAAGGATCATAGATTTAAACATTAAGAGTTCATATTAAAATAAAACTAGAAATTTGAATCTTGAAAATCAATATGTAAATTGATCAAAAGGTCGAAAATGACATGAAATAAATATAAATGATAAAATCATTATCATTGACAAGTCTCACTACTCCCTTGTCAAAGGGATCGCGACGCCTTACGTTCAGCTTTAGTCTCCTCTCCTTGGCATGATCCATTGACAAGGTCCTTTTATGCGTAGTTTCACTGGAGATTGTGTCTTCTCCCTCATTCCTCAAAGCGGTTATTGGTGTTGAGAGTAGGGATTGTACTAAAGGTGAGAAAAACACAAGAATGAGAGGTTGAAATGTGATGGCTTCAGTCTAATGGTGTTGCAAGCTTCCAAAAATTGAGTTAGATGAGCATTACAGTCTTCGGTCTCCCTACCGAAGAATTGGTTCTCCCTTAGTGCAGTGATAACTGAGTGTTTGATGTCAAAGAGGACAGGGTTCGCTTCGTCAATATTATCGAGCATGTCGTTGCGTATGTAATTTGAGATTAGTGAAATTTTAACCGAGAAAGGTATTTTTTTCATTTTTAAGACCGAGGGCATTTTGGTCATTTGAGGGATGAGGGTAAATTAGCAATTTTAGAATGGAGATTATTTTAGTGTTTTTAGTGAGAATAGTTATTTTTACTAAGTAGTAGTAACTTGAGGTAATTATTTTGAGATGGTAAATAATGAGATGTTTTTGTGAGTTAGGTGTGTAGTAACTTTCTAGAATTAAGTGGTAAGAGTTTTGAGGTCCATTAAGAGGTGTAGTAACCTAGCCCATTATTGGAGTATATATACATAATTTATGAGAGGATATTAGGGTTAGCTCATTTCACACTTTCACACAATAGAGAGGCTAGAGAGAATTGAGAGAGAAGAGAATGAGGAAGAACCCATTTGAAGAAAGTGAAGAGAAAATTAGGATTCATTGGAGAGAGTGAAGATGCTTGGAGATTAACTTAAGCTTAAGGAAAAAAGGTTAGGGGGATAGGTTTGTTCTACTTAATAAGCTATAATCTTTTTTTTTGTTTATATGCGTTTATTTGCTTGTTTGCGTATTTAATTTGAGATTAGTTGATTCTTAGCCGATAAGGGTATTTTAGTCTTTTTTAAGACTGAGGGAAAATTAGTAATTTTTGAATGGAGATTATTTTAGTGTTTTTTAGTGAGAATGTTATATTTACCAAGTAGTAGTATAACTTGAGGTAATTATTTTGAGATGGTAAATAATGAGATGCTTTAGTGAGTTAAGTGTGTAGTAACTTTTTAGAATTAAGTGGTAAGAGTTTTGAGGCTCATTATGAATTGTAGTAACCTAACTCATTATTGGAGTATATATAGATAACTTATGAGATGAAATTAGGGTTAGCTCATTTTACACTTTCACACAAAGAGACTATAGAGAATTGAGAGAGAAGAGAAGAATAGAAGATAAAGAGGAAGAACTCATTTGAAGAAAAGTGAAGAGAAAGCTATGGTTTATTGGAGAGAGTGAAGATTCTTGGAGATTAGCTTAAGCTTAAGGAAAACAAGGTAAGAGGAATAAGTTTGTTCTACTTAATAAGCTATAGTATTTTTTTTTCACTTATGGGTCATATTTGTTTTGAATGAATTACGATTTTGATGATTTTGGATATTAATTTTCATGCTCATAATTAAGTCTTCATATCCTTAATCATTCATGTGGTGTCTTGATGTGTAAATTTACATGATTTCTCATTACAATACACTCAAAACACTTATGAAGTTGCATGATTTATGATAAAAGTGAATTACAACAACTCGACTGAAAACAATACAAAAAGTTCCTCAAACCAATGACAAATCCTCTAATTGACTTCTAATTTGTCTTCAAATGCAAAGAATTGCACTAAAAACATAGCTAAATAAAGTAGATAAAATAGTCACAAGAAAGGGGGGGTTTGAATTGTGACCCTTTAAAAAATTATCCTGTAACTTAAAAAGTAATTCTCAAGTTGAAACTTGGAATGGTTAAGTTAATAACAGACTTCAGAACGTTCTGATGTCTGAGTGCAAAAACAGTTTAACAAAGTAAATGTGTTTGTGTGTGTTTGTGTTTGCAGTAAGTAAAGAGTATAGGGAAGAGAGAATTAACACACAGAGATTTATAGTGGTTCACCCAATGTGGGTTAGTCCACTCCTCACAATCTTGTGAGAGTTTCCACTATGATGCTTGAGATAACCTCTCAAATTCTGCACCTTACAATCTTTGTTCACCTGAACAATTACACAATTTGTATTCTCTAAGCCTCAGCAGGCTTGCACCTTGTTGCTAAGTTAACCACTTAGACTTCTACACTCTTTGCTCAAACTAACACTTTAGTACCCCTAAAACTAGATGAGACTTGATTACAATTTGTGAAAAGTTTTGAATGTTTGAGAATCAAACAGAAGAGGAGGAAGAAGAAGTTATCTTTGAAAGAGATAACAAAGAGTATTGATGAAAACTACAAGAAGGTAAAAAGAACCTTCAGTGATGATCAATTGCAAGAGCTTCAAACAATTCAAGTTGTTTTCTTGTATGCTTTGCAATGGTGCAAGTAATGTTGAGCCTTTGATCTCTATTTATAGAGTTTTTGGGCTCATATAGCCGTTGTAAGGTGACCAATGGTGTTATGCCACGTGTCCTGGGCCCCACAAGCTTTTACTTGAAAATCTGGGTGAGCATTCTGACCATCAAAATGTTGTTGCGTTCTTCATCATAATGTTGATATTCATGATGTTCTTCATCTGGGTTCATCAATGATGAATGTCTGATGAGTTTCTGGGTTGTTCAAGGCGTGACATGAGATTTGTTGGGCTTTATCCACCAAAAAGTAACTTCTCCATATGCATCAAAAGTTGCTGGATAAAGTATGATAAAGTTGAACCAAATCTGTCTTGGTCATTGTGCAGGAGAGAGAAGATAGTGGGTCTGCAACTTCAGGCCCATGCTTCTAGGAGATTTTGCTTGATTCTGATCAGAGGATAAGTTATCTCTGATGCAAGATCTCCTTTTGCTACCTTTTTCATCTTTCCACCAACTACACTGTTTATAGCTGGAAGCATGTGCAGGAGTGAACATTCTGACCTTCAGAATGTTCCATTTGTTCTTACTTTAGGTTGATTTGTAAGACTTAACTTTTGATGTAATCAACTCTAATAGTAAAGACACAACTGAAGTGCAGTGAATGCAACATCTAGGATAATATTCTCATTGGAATATTCCTAGTACTTTAATGTTCATAGTCTTGGATGAACATTAAAGATCTTTTTGACATAGTTCCTTGTCCATGCCTTTATTGTTGATAGATCCATGCAGATGTACTTTACTGGATCTTTTATTCATGTCATGTGTACTTGCATGTTCTTCACATTCTTTATGATTCTGGGTTTTCTTATGAACACCCTTCTGAACTACCATCAAAATGTTCTGATCAACTCACTGATCAACATTCTGAACTAACTTTCTGATCTTCAGAGTTACTTCATGAATTAAATGTCCTTTGATTTCTTATATCTTGGTATGATTTAAACCTTGTTCATGTCTTAGTAAAACACTCAAGAGCACAAGTTAAATACCAAGGAATTAATCAAAGTCCATTTAATCCTTAATCATTAAAGTTTATTATCTTTAAAATTAATTAGGGATTTTGCCTCAACACTAAAAACATCATATGTTATTCCATCATCAATAAATTTAGAAACTAGGAACTAACCCTAATTTCTATGATCTAACCTAAGATAACTAAAAACAGAAAATTAACCTAACCTTAAAAAAATCGAAAATTTAAATAAATAAAACTGAAAAATAAAATTAGAAAATTAAAAACATAAATTAAAATACTTACCTAAACCTAACCTAATTATTTACAAAAATAAATTCTACCGATTACCTTGTCGAAATATCAACAATCCCCGTCAACAGCGCCAAAAATTTGATGTACAATTTAGTCAAGTGCACCAAATCATACCAAGTAATAAAGCAGTAAGTTAATTGTCCCCCTAGAGATTGTCGTTCAACTCAGTAATTAGCGGAACTTATTTAGAAAGTAAATACTTACAATAATATTGATATATAGCGAAATATTAAGGACAAAATATGGATTGACATGTTCGTCTTTTCGTCAATGAGTGTGTGTATATACATTGAAATTAATTTACCTATAAGAATACAATATTGTGTTTTCTTGTGGGTGGGTGGGGGATGCTATATTGTTGATGTCATTTAAAAATTAAAATTTCATAAAACTACTATTCATAATTTATACTTACTAGCGCAATAGAAAAAGCAGACAAACAGATATAGGGTGTCCATCTGAATGTTAGTATATGTAACATCAATCAAATTGACCCCCTTAAATTAGAATGGAAATGCTTAAGGGCACATGTTAGTATATATACAAAATATAGAAATTATGTATTAGAAATTGTGACAATTTATTTATCACAATTGTAAAAATTACTTTTTCTCAATAAATATTTACTGTTTGTGGAATCGACCCGGTTGGTCTTCCAAATATACTTTTTTTAAAAAATATTTTTTTTTAAAAAAATATTAAGTGCAGTAGCTCTTACTCTAAAATTCAAACACTCTTAAATTGGTGAGTATTTTCGATGATTTTGCATGCATGGTTCCAATTCAGTCAGCACACGAGGAACGCAAACTTCAAACACACAAACATGTGCTTCATGTTGCCTCAGTAAGTAGCTACAACAGACGGGTAGAAAACCATTACATCGTTTCTAACGTTCTTCAGATACTCATTCGATTCAATCCCCAAAACAACAACCTGAAGCTCTTCACCTTGAGGTTTCGGTCACAAACAATGTCTTGCATGCTTACACTTCCCGATTCCTCACTCCTCTCCAAGGTTTCAACTTTATTATCTAATCCCTCTGTTTCTAAATATAAGCAAAATTGATTTTTTAGGTTCATTCATTTAATGATGTATGTGGTCTATAGAGTATTTGTGTGTGAATACTGAAGAATTTGTTTTTATGTGTAACAATTTGATAGGTGTGTTTAATTCTTGTTTTATATATGGTTAGGCTTTGCAGGACTCACACAAGAGGCCTATTATGAACAGAAATATAATTCCAGCCCAGTTCACATCAGGTATGCTGCATGCATTATATGTATGTTTGTTATTGTCTATCCATATTAACTAATTAATTAATTAATGATCATAGTAACATCTCATGTTTATAAATTTGAAATTATGAGGAACATTTAAGAGAAAATTACATGCGTGCTTGCAACATTTATGATGAATGGCTTTACTTTTAAGCCTTGTAAATAACTATTTCTAATTCTGGTCAGGAATATGTAAAGTAAACGAGAACTGTTCTTTCAACAAAGGGTTTAGGCAACAAAGAATTTCAATATATAGGAAGAAGGTTTCCATCATAAAAGCTGTGGCAATTCCAGCTGCACCATCTCCTGCTGAAAGCACCAGTGAATACAGAAAACAAATATGCGAACGATATGGTTTTAAGAAAATTGGAGAACCTCTTCCTGATAATGTTACTTTGAAGGATATCATCAATTCCCTTCCGAAGAAGGTTGTTCTTGAATAGATCTATTTCCAATGGGCATTTCTACTAATTATTTGAGCCGTACAATGTTCTGGATCGCGCCATCATGAATTTATTTTTTTGTTTTTGGAACTGGGATTGAGATTTGAAATTGCAATTCTACAGTTCTACATAATATCAAAGATCGTGGTGCGATCAGAATCGTGACTATATCTACAGTTCTACATGTTATCGACATTTTTTCCTCTCCAAATAGCATTGTGTATATATAGATTTGTTATATACATTTTTTCATTTTTCTTTGTGTATTGGTAAAAGGTGTTTGAAATAGATGAAATGAAAGCATGGAGAAAAGTTTTGATATCAGTGACGTCTTATGCATTGGGGATATTTTTGATTTCAAAAGCGCCTTGGTATCTGCTTCCTCTGGCTTGGGCATTTACAGGGACTGCAGCAACAGGGGTTAGTATCATGTGTATTAATCAATTCTTTGCAAGTTCCACGGATATTAATTATACTCTTTTTTGTTTTCCACCACGCAGCTTTTTGTTTTAGGGCATGATTGTGCTCACAAAGCATTTTCAAAGAATAAATTGGTAGAAGATATTGTTGGAACTTTGGTCCTTTTACCCCTAATTTATCCATATGAATCATGGCGATTTAAGCATGACAGACATCATGCTAAAACAAACATGTAAGTAGAGTTTTCTATTATTTGTTTATCTTAGCTGCATGCATTTTATAAAAACAACATACTACTTTGGACAATTCTTGTGTGACCACAACCGCAAATCCAAGTTAATTAGGCGCGCGCGCACAAAAATACACATCATTCAATCATCTCATTAATAACAAAACAAATGATTTTTTCCTGTCTATCTTTTTCTGTGTCTGTTACAAATAGTGATAATTAGCATAATTAAATTATGCTAGTAGTTTAATAGATTAGTTATTTGGTTAGTTAGTTAGTTTTATAGTTGGTCAATTTCTAAATATGCTCTATAAATTCAGTCGTTGTATTCATTTTTCAGCATCTTTAATCAATGTGATAGTTTTGAGAGAGTCTATAAGAGGAAAAACTGGAACATTAATGTAGAGAATCAAAACAGTAATGAAAATAATCAAAATCTTATAACTGATTTAGTGGGGGAGGCGAGAGATTAGTGGACAGGTGGCATAGGAGAAGAATGTCGATCTGACGGTTATATAGGGAAGGAATGTTTAGTATGGGTAGGCATGAATTTAGGTAGTCTCACTACACTGGGAGATTCTAGGTGTCTAGATTTACCTAGGTTATCTTCATTTTTATGCACTTACAATTTCCATTGTTCATCCATTGTAATCAACAGTTATATCTCATTTGAACTCTAACCGGATTATTCAGAAGTAATATCTTCGATTTTCATAAGAATTTTACTGTTTCATTTATTATTTCAGTTCTAATACTAAATTGAATCCTATCACAATGATTCCCTTTGAATTTTACTCTCTTTCAAGCTTTCAAAGCTCTTTAAATTGTAGGCTTAAAATTGTGAATGTGCCTGCACAAGCATTTACTCCTTCATAGTTATCACAGTTATGATGAGCGGGCATGTGCTGACACTGATCTCTGTGTATATAAGCACAATCTCTTTGAATGAACCTAAAAAGTCAATTTTGCTTATAATTAGAAACAGAGGTAGTATATATGTTGGTATGTAAAAGTTTTGTTAGAGTGTGCTACCTAATGAATGCTTCAGGTTGAATGAAGATACCGCATGGCACCCTGTTTGGAAAGAAGATTTTGATTCAAATCCGCTTTTGCGGAAAGCGTTAGTATATGGATACGGTCCATTGCGCCCTTGGATGTCTATAGCTCACTGGTATGTATTTGTATATCTGTCACACATATATTTGCTCTAACTCAATTGTACCTTCGAACAATTAATTAATCATTGTACATGTTAACATAACAGGCTTCTTTGGCATTTTGATTTGAAAAAGTTCAGACCAAATGAAGCAAAGAGGGTGAAGATAAGTATAGCTGCTGTTTTTGCTTTTATAGCAGTTGGATGGCCTTTGATTATTTACACCACGGGAATCACAGGATGGCTTAAATACTGGTTCATGCCGTGGCTTGGTTATCACTTCTGGGTAATTTTATTCTTACAAGCCGATATTTTGATCATTGGAAGTGTAACTAGTTATCACATTGTTTCTTGAATGTATCGAAATTGCAAACGCATCCATGAGTATCTCTTTTATTAGTCATTTTGGTCATCGAAGCTATCTTTCAGTAGTCGGTTTAGTCTTCAAACTTGTTTTCCATTTGACAATATAGTCCATAAAATTACTAACAAAAGAGATGTATTTACAATTTCGATACATTTATAGACCATAATGACAATGCACCACATATTCAAGGACAAAAATAGTTGTTTGTCCAATTTTATTTACTTCCCAATGTGACAGACTATAAAGCAGCAACAAACACCAAACATAACATTAATATACCGACACGGATGATTTCTTAATAAAATAGAAATGATTGAATGAAATTACAAGTGCTGGGGTCATGTTCCTATCTGACACACCGTGTTACAAATACTGATGTCTTGTTTACTTTTATGGTGAACACTACAACCCTTAGAGTTTTGTTTTGTATTGTATCTAATATCCATATTTTAATGTTGTGCCATTTTTTTTATATTTAACATTCTTCAAATAGTTTGAAATTAATTTTGCCTACAAAGTGTCAATAATACACAACAAGACACTAGGTACGAAAGAATTCTCCTAACTTTATAATCGCATGTCTAAATTTTTAGTACTATAGCAGAGTATTGTAAGTAGGAAACTAAGAAATGTTCCTTATATAGATGAGTACTTTCACTGTGGTACATCACACGGCACCACACATACCATTCAAATACTATCAAGACTGGAATGCTGCACAAGCACAGCTTAATGGAACTGTTCATTGTGATTATCCTAAATGGTATTATTTCTCCTCTCGTTATATTGCATATGATCCACAATATATGGTCCTGAATGAATTTCATCTCATGCTCCTAGGCCTTAATGGCAAACTAACTAATTGCTACATTCCTGCTACTTTTTTTTATCAGGGTTGAGATCCTCTGCCATGATATCAATGTCCATATTCCTCATCATATATCCCCAAAGATACCAAGCTATAACTTACGTGCAGCCCACAAGTCTCTACAAGAAAATTGGGGAAAGGTGATACAATCATATCAGTATTTTGTTTCATCAAGAGAAAAAATACAGATAAATATTTGCAACCCAACTCATTTCAATTTACATGTATACTTTTATTTTATTTTTTTGAATACTATTGCTTGGATATAGTACAGGCTTAATTGCATCTTTGGTTCCTTATGTTTATTTTAGGTTTTAAGTTGGTCCCTGATGTTTTAAAAGTTTCAAATTGGTCTCTTATGTTTTAAAAGTTTCAAGTTGGATCAAAACGTTACTCATATTAGAATAAGTTAGTTCCTTCCATCACTTGATTGTTTAAAGATTCGGGTTGACAATGTGAGTGATGAAATTTAACTTATTTAGAAAATCAATTTTAAACCATTTTTAAATTTTTTTTGTTTTATTAAACTCAATATTATGTCGCAGAATGGGTTAACTTATTAAAATGTGAGTAACGTTTTGAACCAACTTGAAACCTTTAAAACGTAAGGGACCAACTTGAAACTTTTAAAACTGAAGGGATCAACTTAAAACCTAAAATAAACATAAGGGATCAAACATGCAATTAAGCCTATAAATAAACAATAAGCTATAAACAACAAAAATAACACGAGTATAGAAAATATTATGATCAAAATCACTAAAGAAAGTGAATAGCGTTGTTAATCATTAATTAATCTTAGTTTTGAATAATTGTATTGAATGAACAGTATCTGAACGAGACTAGTTGGAATTGGCGATTGATGAAGACAATCATGACTGAATGTCATGTGTATGATAAGGATCGAAATTATGTTGCCTTTGATGAACTTGACCCTAAGGAATCACGTCCAATCACACTGTTGAGGAAAGTCATGCCTGAATATACTTGATTGTGTCCAAGTTTGTCCTTTTTTTTTTACTACTTCATTTTTTGTTTGAATGTAGCCGGTTAAGAGATAGTTAATTTTGCCATTATAGAAAATGGCAAGCGAATTAAGTAATGTAGTTACAAATTAAATAAAGGGTTTTTTTTTCTCTAAAAGACACATTTTATGAAGGTATCTCTTAGTAAGTTATTCTATGAGTATTTGTTAAAAGACACCAATTAATTTTTATGAAAGTATCTTTTAGCAAAGTTATACTTAAAAAGTGGAAATCACACCTTGAGGTGTGGCCGTGTGGGTTACTAAAAGACACCTTCATGAATGGCTTCTAGCAAAACCCCGAAATAATAATATGGGCCTAATATTGTCAAAAAGAATAATATGGGGCCTAGTAGATAAAATAATATTAATAATTTGATTGTATTGAAAAAGTAATAGAAAGTTAAACTTTGTTTGGCGAAAAAGTAATAGAATAATATGAAGCTTATTGTTAATGAAGATTGAATTGTCAAAGACATATGTTGATCTATTATTGATGTTGACTAACAAACATAGGGGTGTATATGATTAGATTATTGAGTATATTCTTTCTGGTAAGGATAGTTTATTTTTCTTATATTGTTATAGTGGTACTGGAAAACATTTATATGTAAAACACTGTCTAGGACTTTTAGATCTAAAGGTTAATTTTTTTTAATGTTTCTTCCAACATAATTACAACTCTATTATTATCGGGTGGAAGAATTCCACACTCAGTGCTTACAATCCCCATTGAGATTAAAGAGTTATCAACGCTAACCATGAAAAATGATAGTCCTTAGAAAGAACTATTTCGTCAAGCAAAATTAATATTTGGGATGAGGCACGAGTGATGTATCAATATTGTTTTGAAGTAGTAATGCAGAATAATGCTTGTCATCTTGACAAATATAAATCCTCGCAAGTACATACCGTTTGGTGGAATGGCAATAGTTTAGGGTTGTGATTTTAGACTAATATTGGGTGTAATCATGAAAGGATCAAGACAAGATTGAATTGTGTTGTATTGAGGCTTAATGTGAATATGAGATTTAGGGTATCTTTCGTACCAATAGAGTAGGAGAAAAGTACAAATTTTGACAAATAGATACTTTCTAATGGAGACGATGACGATGAAGATGAAAATGGTAAGAGAAATATAGAAATTCCTAAAGATTTGCTCATATCTAACCGTGGATATTTGTTGATAATCTTTATAGATTTTACATACCTTGTTTTTTTTTTACATGTTAATTTGGGTAAAGTAGGCTCCGAAGACTCACTACGATTGGAACAGACATGTAGGCTCAAAAAACATTTACAAATCACTCACCGAAGAGATCCTCACATTGACAGTGAAAGTTGAACTCACATTTTGAAAGTGAATCAACTTCTTGACAATTGAGAAAACATTCATTAACATAAATTAATACAACTATATAATACATATTATATAATATCACAATTAACTTTTATAATTTATATTAAATTTACTTTAAATTCATAATGACTTATACGCCAAATAACTTAAAATATACACTGATTTTGTGTGAAATGTATTTTTTTTGTGTAAATTAATTTTCAATCTAATTTAAAATAATTTTTTATCAAAATTTTATCAATACATTAATTTCCTTCTAATATTTAAATCCAAATATTAAGCACATTATCTCCGCCTAAATCCAAATGATATCTAAAATTAGCTCAAGAGTCTTGAGAGATTTTGCTCTATCCACTCTTACTCCCTCATCTTTTTCAAAAAAATAAATAAATAAATTGAAATCAAAGAACTAAAGTTTGAAATAAACCTTCCGTTTCCCATTCCTTTTACGTCCATCCAACAAAAGATACCTCTAACAAAAGACGATCAAAATAAACTAAAAAGGCTATATAGCACATAATTGAGTTAATTGACCACCATAATCAAAGATCAGCTGTTACTATCTGATATATCTATCTATCACATAATCAAACTGAGTTGTACAAAGACAAGTTACAAAAGGTCAAGAACAAATTCCGGAGAAGAAACAAACTATCACCAACATTACGACATGAACAACTCAGCATCTACAAGATCCGAAAATGGCATCTGCAAAGAAAAGATTAGCAATAAATATAAACATATCAGCAATCACCAATCTAAGCTGTGGCTGTTTACAATCGGAATTTGAGCTTGATTCCAATACTCTAAGTTGGGCAGCTATGAACACCTCCAGCATCTTCTCATCCAGTAGTGGTGGCCAGTTCGAATCACCTGTCTACAATGGAGTAAAATATTTAGAGTAGAGATGAAGAACAACAAGACTTCACTAATTAACAATTAATCATTAAATTAATATTTTAACCTACCTTTCGAGTCATTAAATTAATCTCGTCCAGTATCTTCGGCTGTAAAAAAACAAAAATTAATATTTGAACGGAACAGATTCAGATTTTTAGAACAAGATGAAGGTACCTTTTTCAGATTTTCAGAACAAGATGAAGGAACACCTTCAAAATTTTTATTATTTTTTCCTAATATTTGAACGGGTAATGAAAAAACACTTTCGCTCTCTACTTTTTCATTACCCGTTCAAATATTAGGAAAAAATAATAAAAAATCTGAATGTGTTCCTTCATCTTGTTCTAAAAATTTGAAAAAGGTACCTTCATCTTGTTCTAAAAATCTGAATTTGTTCCTTCATCTTGTTCTTCATCTGTTCCGTTCAAATATTAATTTTTGTTTTTTTTACAGCCGAAGATACTGGACGAGATTAATTTAATGGCTCGAAAGGTAGGTTAAAATATTAATTTAATGATTAATTGTTAATTGGTGAAGTCTTGTTGTTCTTCATCTCTACTCTAAATATTTTACTCCATTATAGACAGGTGATTCGAACTGGCCACCACTACTGGACGAGAAGATGCTGGAGGTGTTCATAGCTGCCCAGCTTAGAGTATTGGAATCAGGCTCCATTGTAAACAGCCACAGCTTAGAGTATTGGAATCAAGCTCAAATATAAACATATCAGCAAAAAATATTCACAGAAGACGGAATTCAGGAATTAGTAAATATAGAACTATAGAAATTCATTCCATTTTTCAAAGAGAAGTTTTCATTGAGTATTGAGGAATCAAAGAATAAAAGCCAAAAATACCAATTTTTTCAAAGTAGATCAATTTTTTTTATTCCCGAAGAAGTGCATATTTTACCCGAATCTTTTTCCATAATGGTACGGAATAGTCTCATTGGAACAGGAACACCAATAACTTTCAATATAAGAAGTCAAGTAGGCGGATTGGTCCGATTAGAAAAGGAAAAATAAAATCGAATTATAAATATTTTCTGGAAATAACCAAACAGTTGACTTAGTTGAACAGGCAAGTACAAAAGGAGCTCAAGTACAAGACGTATCGACTGAAAAGAAATTGCATGTGTCGAATGGATTAGAGAAGGAAGGGTTCCTCTACAAACCATTCAAGCTAAAATTTATTAGAGAAAACAAAAACAGTCGGATACTAAATATGACAGGAACTTTCTTGAACTATTTGATTAATCGCTGCCTTACTGCACTTTTTAGCACTTCCCACTCTATATACTAGTAGACCTCCATTTGTAACCAAAAGTAAAAATATTGAAAGTATAAAATCAAGTACACCTTTAAAGAGAAGCAGATCGAGAGGTAACATTAAGACAAAAGAAATATCAGCGATTTATATAAGAATCTGTTAGGTATCAGTTGGTATTGAAAGGGTAACTGCTTATGATGCAGTTATTAAACCCAAAAGAAGTGCCTGAGAGCAGTTGGGCTGTTATTTAGTATGCAGTCATTTGTATTGATTAGGAGCAGTTAGGGAGTTTGTTTAATATGCAGTTATTTGTATTGATTAGGAGTAGGGCTGGCAATGAACCGATACAACTCGAATAAAGTTCGGAACTCGACTCGGTAATTAATTCGTTGAACTTGGTTCATGAACCAAACGAGCCGAACTTGAGCTAAAGATTAAGTTCATTAACTAAATGAGTTAAACTTGAGTTATATATAGTTCGGCTCGTTTGGTTCATGAACTGATTCGATTATATATATAAGCTAGGACACAGTATTTAACTAATAGTAAGAGTAAAATAGCAACAATAAAAAACAATAATGGTAACACTAAAAAACAACAATGGTAACAGAGTGGAGCTAGATAGTTTCTAGCAATGGAAACATGTTGCTTGTAGTGCATAGAGTTCAAGGCTTTAAGCAATGCTGCGCTACTTTGTTTTTGTCCCACATTGAAAGTATGTGAGGTATATACAACAATATTTGTTTATAAAACAAGCGGTCATGCTATTTTTTTATATGAAGGTGGGGATCTATTATTTCACAGTAGTGGAATGGCTGCATAGCCCTTTTCACCTTAGTGTTTTTTTTATATTTAATACTATTAGGTCAAAAAATATATAATTGTTTTTAAAAAACAAATTTAAATTATGTGATTGAAGCAAATGAACTGAACCTAACGAGCCGAACTGAGTTGTTCGTGAACTTTAAATGAGCCGAACTCGAGCCAAAAAAAAATTCGTTTTGAACTCGAGTCGAATTTCGAGCTGACCCAATTCTTATCGAGTCGAGCCGAGCTCAGACGAGTTCGACTCGACTCATTTCCAGCCCTAATTAGGAGTTTATGTCTAGTATTATAAATAAGTCCATTTGGCCACAACTGTAGACATGAATTCAGGAAAATTAGACTTAAGAATTAGGAAGGCAGAGATGCATTGTTAGCACTCTGAAGGAGCATTTGCACTGGGATTACATGGGTCAATCTTCTGCAATATTTTCTATTTCAATCAATAATACTACTCTTTGTTTTATCTTTTAATTCGGCTTCCAATCAGAATCAGATAAATAACTATTAAGTTTAGAAGAAGAAATGTTCAGTCCGTCAAACTTCTCAAATCATTATGAACACCCTAAAATAATTTATCAAATTGACAGAGAAAATACTGATATTTTTATAAATATGGACAAGATTTCTGTGTAGAATAAATGGATCATCAGACTATCAGAGTATTGGGCTTGGGTTAGACAGGGAAAAGGGAAAAGTTAAAACAATCGCATTTAATGTTTAGTTATTTTTAATTATGTTCGAAACAAAACTGAAAGGATATTATAAGCACACAAGATAACAAATAACAAAATAATTGGGACAGGAAGCATACCCCAGTAAACCTCTGCCTTGCCAAGTTCTAGGTGTGACAGTTAAGTTGATCACTGTGCCTTGCCTCATGATGACAACAGGTACTGTTTGACCCATGCTCGACTGGGCCTCGGAAGCCAACCTATGGAGCAAATTTTCACCCGCTTCGACATTGCCAAATTTCAAAATCTGATCTCCAAGTTGTAAACCATCCTCTACCGCTGGTGATGCATCTGCTATCTCGTCAACCACAGCAAAAGGTCTACTAACCAAGACATCCACATCCATCGAGTTGGGGGAAAGACTCACAAGGACATTCTGTGATGGTGTTGATGCAACAGTTTCTGCAGTAGATGAGGTCTGCATGTCTGAGCCATCATCATTGTCTTAGCGGAAAAGCAAACATTCAACATGACATAATGAATATGATATTAATATTAAACATCATGAAAAGTTAATACAGAAGTTCACGATTCAGCAAACAATATTTATGCAAAAACTGAAATTTGATTACTTCAGTAATAAAATGCAACAGCGAATTATTGAAAGGCGGTAAAGAAACTTCACAATCAGATTTTGGCATCTTTTATGAGCAGTTGCTTTGTCTATAGACCTATTTACTAAATCTTGAATCTGATCTTATTGTTAAATATGAGCATGAAGAGTTTGAGACTATGAAGCACAGACACTTCTCGGATTAGGTGTGTCCCGTGTCCGACCCCAACACCTATGTTTACATTGAATTATGTCATTCTGTCAGCGTGTCCGTGACTGTGCTCCGTGACTGGTGTTCGTGTCTGTGCTTCATAGGTTGGAGAAGTAAACCAACCTGAATTTTTATGATTTCCAAGTCTTGTGGAATGCAAAATGTGTATATTTTGATTAATCTTATCAGTTATGTCGGTGTAGTCATTACGCAGCTCAGCAAGACGACGTCGTTCAGCTCGAACAAGTGGAACGTCGATATCGGAACGAGGAAAACCCTAGAGAGAGAGAGAGTTATGATTGATGGATTGAAAGAAGAAGGGTATTTGAATGGAATAAAGAAAAGAGGAAACAAACCTCAGAATCAATTAGATTGCCAGAAAGTCCAGGGGAGCCAGGTAATTGAGAAAGACGAGTGATGATTGAGTTCATTTCAGACTCTAACGCACTCCGCTTATCCATTAGAGATCTTGTTTCTGCTTTCACGTTCGTTCCCACCATTCTTCTTCTACTCTGCTTTGCTCTGCTATGCCAAACCCTAACTTTTCATCTAACCTTCCTCCCTCTTTTTACTTTTGCGTTCCATTTTTTTTTATTTTCATTTTTTTTATTTTTAATCTCTTGCGTATGTGGGACCTTCATCCCACTGTCCTTTAATAGATGACCTATTTGACAATATACATTATTGATTTGACATATTTTGACTATATTTTTCTACTAATTCACAAAGATAAATGATATCATGTAAAATGTTGTTGAATTCGTCTCGATAAATATTTTTAAAATATTAAATTTTCATAATTTTTTTTAGTAGAGAATTGAAGATATCAAAGATTAAAACATATGCATTGGTACGTGTGACGAAGTCAACTAAGTCATCTATTAAGGGACGGAGAGAGTAGTTTTTTTCCTTCTTTGGGCAAATAGTCATTTTAATGTTAAATATGTAATGATTAGTCAAAATAATTGATTAATGTGTAAATATGGAATGATTAGTCACGATAATTTATTGATGTCTAAATATGTAATGATTATTCACAATAATTTATCGATATATCAAATTTTTAAAATCATCTTTGATTGTACACTACATTAGTCAAAATAATATTTGACGTTAAAATAGTTCATCAATGGTGACAATAATTATTTTTCTTATAAACACATTGATTTTGACCGATAAATAAGTGTTTATAATGAATGATATGATAATAAGTAAGTATATTGAGTGATTGATATGACAACGTTGACGAAGAATTTTAACATCAATTACTACTTTGACTAATAGAGTCACAATATAAACTAAAAGACTATTGTGATTCTCTGTTACACAATGGATAAATTTTTATTTTTTTTGTAGTGTTCGGGGTTCGAATCCTGGACCTTGCATATATTATGCATTGTTTTTACCAACTAAGCTAAGCTCACGAGGACATAATGGACAAAAATAATTATTTGCCTTTTTTTATTTATAAGAATACACCAATAATCGTTTTCCATACGTATTGACCACGTTTATATGTCAAAATTAAGAAAGACAAACCACCAATTAGGTCCTTAGGTGTGTATCTCTCTCTAACTCACGCTAAATTATAAAATAATTCCTAAATCATAGATTCATTGGTCATAAAATATAGTGTCTGATGTTTAACCCTTTAAAAAAGAGTTAATTGGTTTTTTTTTAGATAAGTGGTATGATGACGTGGCCTTATGGATGAAAATGAAAGTAAATCAAAAGGGTTTTGTCTTAAAAGATGAATCTCTCGCTCACATTTGACGAACACCCTTTCTCATTATTCGTCTCCTCTGTTCAAAACCCTTCGCCACTTCTTATATCTCAAATTCATGTGCGGCCATTTGCAACACTTCTCGTTATTTTATGAATCTTATTTAATTTCATTATGCGAATTCTTTCATCTGAAGTGAACTAACTTGAGATAGCGGTACTTAGGAAAGTGACATACCTAATATTAGTGAAAAGCTTCCAGAATCAGGAAGTAACTAAGATAACAAAATGACGTTAATTGGGGTAATAGTAGTAACAACAGAGATTGAATTAACATAGTGACTCTGTTCTTCTTTCATCCTTGGTAAGGTAGACAAAATAGGACTGTCCGTTTGTAGAACTACCGAGAGGGAGAGTATGTTGATGAATTCATAAGTTTTATAGATGAGAGAACCTTTAGGACAATTGAGAATTTAGGAACTCTAATTTAAGTCTATGCTTCAATTACATCTGAGAGAGTAAAAACCCCACATAATATTTTTGTACAATGGTGCATTGTGCCTCTAGGATATGCCTTTGACACGCGTATAACCTTAGGTGTAATGGTTGTAACTCGACAACTGGAAGGAATAAAATCAGACCTCTGAGAGAGTAAAGCCCTACACAACTCGACAACTGGAATGAAAATAAAATCCTACAAACTCATCACTTAAATAGAAGACATAAACTAAATATTTGAATAATGCTTGACCGTAATTAATTCCAACAAATGAATGGAGGGAATTCGAAGAATCATAACCGTCGCTAACATTTTGCAATCAAAACATGTTACTTTCACATTTTGGCTTTGAGGAAAGAAATTAAATTGCAAACCC
>Ga0228710_1004301_pt1 | contig 22516 bp, 9 predicted proteins | sample MedpolnodulmetaG_FD_177995 | JGI IMG/M metagenome (GOLD analysis project Ga0228710, IMG submission 177995) | Root nodule microbial communities from Medicago polymorpha collected in Santa Monica, California, United States - pink nodules | ecosystem: Host-associated > Plants > Roots > Nodule...
ACGAAGTTTTCACATCTGCTTAACAATGATTAATCTTTGTCAGAAAAGTAAGGGGTATAAAATATGATTTCTCTTCTCTTATTGAGATTTTTTCATACGCAATAGTCAAGAATCAAAGGATTGACCAATTTTTTAAGAGACTCAAAACCCTTATTATTTAATAATGACATTTCAAAAATAATCTCAAATTAATATAAGTTCAATTTTTTTAACGACTCTTATTTGAGGATCAAGACTACTGAATGATAATATTACCTCTAACTTAATTGACAATGTCAAAATTGTTAGATTGAACGTCTTCACTCGAGTTCGAACCTGGGATTTTATAGTGAGTTTTTTTTTATTTTTTTATAATAGTGTGTGTGAGTTTGAGTGGTCTTTACCGCTTCATCTATAAATCAAATAATAATAATAATTACAACAATAATAATAAGTCAATTACTACATACAATCAACAAAACATCAATGTTCTTCTCCTCATAAGCTTAACTCAGTTAGTATGGACAATACATAATATATGTAAGGTCCGGGATAAGATCGTTGACATCACCAAACAAATTGCTACCGCACTAGTTTCCAAACAGATCAATAGTTGCACCAATCTATTACTCTGGTGGAGTCGTGGTGACACATCGCCACATATGGATGTTTCTCAAACAACTCTCTTTTTTTATCGATGGAGCATGCCTCCAAAGCCTGCCACAATGAATGAGATCTCTTAGAACTCTCGTGGCTTAGGAGATGTTAAGGCAGTTTCGTCCATTAAAGACATAGTTCGTGTCTATAAATTAAACATTGTAATCTTTATTGAAACTTTGGTGCATGGAAATCAAAATTGCTAATTTGTGTTACAACATAGGCCTTCACAATTATTTTTCTGTCGATAAAATAGGTCAAAGCGGAGGCCTTGCTATTTTTTGGCGCAATGCTATCAACTGCTCACTCCTTAGTTATTCTTAAAAATTGGAATAGGTCAAAACAGGGGCCTTGTTATTTTTTGGCACAATTCTATTAGTTGTTCACTCCTTAATTATTCTCAAAACTACATTAACTAACTGATCCAGGATCCCACAATTGCAAACTGGAGATTAACTACAATATACAGTTACTCATACTCAGGGAGGCGCAGAGTGTTTGAACTAAATTGGTTTTGTACAATTCCTTTAAAGTTTTGATCATAACAAAGTATTGAAGAACAATTGAATTTGTTATATATGTTCAAGTGTGCAGGACCATAGATTGAAATTAAACAAGGTCTAAACATGTATAAAATCATTAGAAGCACAAGAGAAATTGAAAGACTATGGTAGAATATCTGAAGAAAATGTCAACCAGAAGTCAACACTTTGGATCAGAAGAAAGGAACTAAGAAGCTGAAGATCTGCATCAGACTCCAAAGACCATCAAACTCTTAAGACTTATAGACTCTGAAGAACAGAAGTCCCAGAGGGACCCAGAATCCACGTCAGATTTTTCCTCTTCTGTTGTTTTCCCTATCAAGTCTGTGATAGTGCATTTTACCTTCATCTAACCACGTGTATAAACAAACAAAAAACTTCAAGGATTAAGTGAATGAACAGATAACTTCAGTTTCAGCAAAAGAATATTGAATGTATAATCGACGACATTATCCATATCATGCAATGACCCAATGTCCTTGATTTCAAGCTTCTCAATGATTCTTAATGTGTTGACACTCTTCTCCAGCGTCTATCAAATTCTTGCCTATATAAGGAACTGAAGACTTGAAGAACAATAACAAGACTTTGTTATTTTTATCGTGTCCTTACTCTGTCAAATAAACAAGGGCATATAACACTTATGAATTTCTTATCAAAGTTTGTATCTTAGAAATTCTAAGTAAATTGATATGTTCTTTTTTGTATTGTTTACACCTCTTGTTGTATATCAAGTGTAAGAACAAATTTGTTTATTTGTAAACTCTTTGAAGTCTTTTGCTTGTGTTCTTGAGCATTTAGAAGTCTCTTGCTTGTGTGCTTGAGCATTTGAAAGTCTCTTGGTTGTTTCCTTGAGCATTTGTAATTAGTTGTGCTTATAGCGAAAGCCCTTGGAAGTGCAAGTGGATTGGACTACTCTTGGATTTTAAGAATAAACAATATATTTCTCTCTCTCTCTCTCTCTCTCTCTCTCTCTCTCTCTCTCTCTCTCCCCTCTTCGTGTTTACCTTAATCCGTTGCAATCAGTTTCTGAGTACTCCTCAGATTCTAAACTAGACTCAGACTCTCTGAATTCATTCAGTCTCTGACCAATGCAAACACTTAGCTAGAAAAGTTTTAAAAAAACTAACACAATTCAACCTCCCTTCTTGTATTTTTCTCACCTTCACAGAGAATCTTGGAACCTCATGTGGTATCTTAATAATCTCTCCAACGACCCTTGATGTATAACCGAAGACTTCAATTATCGTCCCTCACCAGAAGACAAACTTGGAAGACCGAACCGACCTTCGTGGCTCATTTGTGACTTCTAAAATGTTGCCATTGATTGCAGTTTATTTGACATACCCCTCATTCGTTATCAGTTTACTTGGTTTGTATGTATTGGTATTGAATCTTCAAAAGAAGCTCGCATCGATCGCACACTAGTCACCTCTTCATGGAAAACACTCTATCAAAATGCTACACTCCAAACTAGTGTAGCTCCTATCTCTGATCAGACACCCCTCTTGTTAGTGTATGTTTGGTGTGGCTTCTTTAGCACTTCTACAACACCTCAAAAATGAAAATTGAGTTTGCAATGATGTTTGATTTGGCTTTTCATAATTGCTTTTATCCTCCAAAAGCAATTCTGAATGAAGCTAACTAGAATCAATTTTTCATTAAATTTTATATTTTGATTATTACAACCCATTATTTTCTTTTATTGTCCTTTATCAATTCTCTATTTTTTTTTGTATTTAATTTGAGGAACAAAATTTAATCAAAAAAATTAACGAACCAAATTAGCTCCATAAAATATTTATGAACATAAGTTACCAAGTTTTTGATTTTTGTTTACGGTTTTTCCGTTCAGATTTGCTGTATTTTTTCTTTTACGCTACATTTTATCATTTTTGCCAACCATCTCTATTATTATTTTCTTTTAAAAAAATCCCTATTATTATTTAACTTAAATATATTTTATCAAAAAATATAAAATACATAGAACAAATATTTTGTCAAAAAAATTTGGTGTAATGATCGTATTTATTATTTTTTAAATTGATATATAGAAAAAATTATTTATTTACATTAAATAATATATCTACATTTAGTATTGATCTGCACATACTTTCAACTATGTCTATTTATTTTTATTTAGCTATGTCTATTTTAGTAATTATACATTCAAAAGCAATTTTGATCAAAACTATCCAAACAACATTCATTTTGTTTAATCAATTCTACGTTATTGTATCCAAACATAAATTGATTCTCTCAAAATCAATTCTGACAGAATTCATTCTATCAGAATCAATTCTATCCAAAGTTGAACCAAACACACACTTAATTTATTATCATCAACCTTTTTGATCATATTTCTTGATACAAATTTTATGATCAACCTTTTTAATTGGTTAATTTAATTTGTTCATAAAATTGTCTAATATCTAATAATCAAAGATCAATTTAAAGTTTCGTTTGAAACTAATAAGTTGACAACACGGGGTATAATTGCTTGGACGCAAGCCCAAATAAATATATTTAGACACACACAAAACTAAAAAAAAATTAAAAAAAGAATAAAATTGAATAATGCAATTGATGTGACTAAATAATTTTTCTTAAATTTTTCTCATTTAATGTGAGAGTGCTTAAATAATATTAATATGTGATTGTGTTCGTATAAGATTTTCCCTAACAACACTTAACAATTTCAAAGACTAAATTAACAATTTCAAGAATCACAGCAGTTTAGACTTTAGATGCAGATTAGTTTCTGAAATACAAAAGAAGGCATTACACCAAGGGTCGTTTAAGTTTGAAGTTTCTAATAGATTAGTCTTTTAAGTTATTTTGATCACACATAATAGGGATAACTTGTTATTTACCACAGACGACACCAAAATAACACGATCAATGACGTCATCTGTGTGACCAAAATAACTTAAAAGATCAATCTATTACAAACCTGAAACTTAAAAGATTTATATGTGACTAAAATAACTTAAAAACCAATTTATTACGAACTTAAAACTTAAGTAGCAATGATGTAATTTAACCAATACAAATGTACCGATTCAAAATTATGACATTATTGATCCAAAAATTAAAATTTTAAAAACTCTATGGCTTTTGTCATTGGTTTTCGTTTCATTTGTGAGGTTTGGTGATTGATGTCTTGGCATTTTAGTCACATTGGAAAATTCAATATAATTATTATTATCACTCATTTTCAACTTCTCATGATGGAGGTCTATTTCCAAATCTTGTCAAATATCATGAGTCCCATTTCATATCTGATCAGAGAATAGTGTTGTACTTAGAGAATTGAGATACAACACATCACAGTCACGGTTTATCCGATTTTTTTCTCTTTTCATTCATCAGAATTCAGTACTATTTGGTAGATAGTAGAAAGATTCTTTACTACATTTTTTCAAGAAACTCTTAGATATATAAGTCATCAAGTGTAATCAGGAAGATCTTGTGTACGATTCTGGTTACATCGCACCAATGACAGTGTAATTCATTATGTTATAGACTCGAAAAACCGTCGTAAGTTAGTGAGAACAAATTGATATAAAAAAGATCTATTTTAATATGAGTGACTTATAAGCTATCGAAAAACTCAGAAATTAATCTTGTCAAATGAAGTCTAATTATCTATTTTCAACTTTTTATCATTTACCTTAAATCAGTTGAATTATCTTAACTCTTCAACATGAAGTAGTTACACGACAAATTTTCTAGTATATATGTAAAAAGCTGAAAAGTGACTTAATAATATTTATGAAAGATACAATGATTTTTTCTTCTTCTTTTGACACAAAATAGTAATAATAAATTTTGACGAGAAATAATAATAATAATTTCCAACAGTGTTAGTTATGGAAAAGTCAAAACACATTTCAATACAAACAAATTCAATTTGTACGTTTTTGATATTTTAATTTTTTATTATCCTTTAATATATATTTAAATCCATAAAAGTTGTTGATAATGAATTGGTTCAAGCGGTAAGAAATTATAGCTCCTTAAACGTGTAGTTAGGGGTTTAATTTCTGACTCATGCTCCTTAAACATGTGGCTAGTGGACACTTCTATCAAATACCTATACATCGTGGTAGAAGATGTTTTAGTGAAAGTTGAAAAGTTAATTTATCGATGGACTTTGTTATATTGGATATGGAAGAAGACTTCGATTGTCCCCTTCTTCTTGGTCAACTTTTTTCTAGCAACGGCAAGAGCCACGCTCAACATGGAGTTGGGTGAGCTTATGTTAAGATATGAGAATGAACATGTTTATTACAATGTCTTTGAATCTATAAAGTCCAACAATAAAGAGACTTAGTTTTACAAAATAGTTGTGTCAGAAGAATTAGTGAGGAATCCTTGTCAACGAGAGCCACCTGACAAACTAGAAGAAGTTTGTGGTGAATTCTATTGTTCCTGAAAAGTTGAAGAAAAAAGATGAATAGTTTGTGACTAAGTTGAAGACATCTCAAGTTTACAAATCATGTAAAAAAGAAAGAAGTCGTGAAACTTAAAAAAGAAATCATGAGGCTTAAAGTCATCTGAAAAATTAAAAATTGTTTTTTTTCTTTCAAATTTTTTTTCCTCCCACCGATGACATGTCATCTTATATGTTTTTCAGTCATTTTCAGTAGGTTTTCCTAGCAGAACATAGAAGTATTAGAACAATTTCCTATAATTTCGGGACATTTGTAAATTTTCTATATTTGTGATTGTAATTCTATTCTTCCCGAAACATATAAATTCTATGGTGTTTTTGATGTAATTCACGAAGAAATCATGCAAATTGACAATGTAAGAATATCCGAAGATTAGTGAAGACCTTGGGAAGATCAAGAAGGAAGATTCAAGAGGTCTCAAAAGACTTTACAAAGGGAGAAATTATGTTCCCAATTCCCAAGACATCTTATATGGAAGAAAACACCCAAAAGAACAGAAAAACGGAGAACCTGGGTCCGGAATGCACACTCATGCGCCTATGGCATGAGGTGTGCGCCCCACGCACTAAGTAGTGCGGGCCAAAAATTCTTTTTCCTACTTTTTGTGGGAAAAAGGCCGGTTTTTTAGGCCAACTTCATGCCACAAATTTTGAACCTAGAATGTTATATTTGTTTGATTTCGTTGGAGTTAGATAGAATCATAAGTTACTTGGTATTGGTTTGAAACTAAGTTTGGGGTTCCTCTTTAGAATTAGAAGCATTTTAAGTGGTGTATGGGTAATAGTAGAACTTGGTTATCATAAAAAATGAAAGAAAAATTGTAGACTTAACCATCAAAAAATAAATTGGTCTACACATGAAAAAGTAGGAAAACAAGATCTAAGAAATGAACAATTTGGTCTCTTAAAATAATGAATAAGTAGTTTTACTGGTACCCATGTTGTCTTGGTAAAAAGATTGAAGATTGGTAGTGTTTTGATGTTTAGGGATCACTAGTATATATCTAACTCAAACTTCTTTTGCTAACCTAATTTCTCAAATATATCCCACTTTAATCTAATCAGCGTTATAATCTTGAAAGACCTCTAAAATATGTGTCTTTGTACTTGATTTGAATGACTTCTTAGTATTTTTTTCAAGCTGATAAGAAAATGCTTGAACTTGTCGATTTGAGTGGGCATTTGCCATGAGATTTGGCGAAGAAGAGAATACAAAATATAATGTGGTTGAAAGCAAGAGATATCTTCCATAGGTTTTTCCCTCTTGAAAGAAATTGGTAAGTTAGTCAAAGTCAGAAATGGAACGAATTGACGACATGAGCACCCTCTCAGAAAGGTATGTGAATTCTAAATTCTACAAATTTTGAATTTTGGCTATTTCATTACTTTATAGGAAAAATTTAAGTTTGGAGTTGTGTGAACGTCAGAAAAAAAACGAGAAGAGGAGGGGGTTGAATTATGTTATGGTTTTTTATGATTGTTTTTTTCTTTTTCTTGTGGATATAAGGGTAAGAAGAAAGACACATGAAAATTATCATGATTCACTCCACAATCCAAAGCTACTCAAGTTCTTTTACACTTGAATAATTTTTCACTATAATCTACCTCATTACATAATTCACTAACACATCTAGTCCTAGATTTCCTTGGCCTCGGTAAAGAACTTTTACCTTAAACTAGAGAAATTCTAATAAAAAAAAAATCTTATTAAGACTAAAGGAGCTATAAATATAATTAAGCTCACTAATGTATCTCATATTGTTTTTCTCTTTTGTGTTTAAATTCTCTTCCGCTCAAATTCCTGATTTTTTTCAACAACATCAGGTCCTTTTTATAAGGAGATTCTGAATATGCTTGTTGCTGAGAGAATCCATGTCTTTAATATATGACCATTGCATGCTTTGATTAAGGTTGACTAATCCTTGCATTAATATGTGTGTATGAGGCTTTTGATCAAAAAATTTCTTAAATGAGATTGAGAGTCATTATTGTATTCCAATATTTTCACAAGACAATATTTCCATTTTTTTAGTGAAAGATATATTTTAGTTTGATGAAGTAGAGGATCGGTTGATGCAAATGATCACATAGTACATAGGGTTGACCGATCAAGATGATCAATTTTGCAGTCCAAAGTGTTGACTGGTGTTCACCTCACAAGATTGGTTTTAAGTGGACCCCAGAGTGTTGACTTCGTGTTGAACACATATGATTGACTTTTGCATTAACCACAAATGATTGACACAAATGACTGACTTTGTGTTAACCTTATAGGGTGAAAACGGGAAAACTATTCCAACACAAGGAAACAAACATTAAAGTATCAATTTTTCTTTAAGTTTATTTTTATTATCAAAATTTAAAGGCAATTTTTCTTCAACCTATTTAGGTTTAACATTGTGATTATGCCCCGTCATATGATTTTTTAGCTATTTTATTGAGTAGTTTTAAAGCATTTGAAGACATTCTAGAGGTTTTAGAGTTAGTTCTCATGATTTAGGAAAGTTTATGTAATGTTTTGATTTGAGTCGTTGTAATTCATTTTCTTCCTTAACCAAACAACTTCATATGTGTTTCGAGTCTTTTATGGTATACATCATGTAATTTGGCAAAACAATCTCATGGAAGTTATGGAAGCTAGAGAGTCAAGCACAACAAAAATTTGAAGACAAAACAACTTAGAGGAACTCACTATTGAGTCCAAAGCTCATATAAATGGAGAAAAGTGCATGAAGAGAAGTAGAGGGGACCATGCTTTGTTCCATGCACCTCGATCCTGAGGTCCACACGCGTTGAAGTAGAAAAGGCAGCTTTTGCTATTTTTGGGCCATGCACCCCAGGGTAAATGTCCATGCACCTCATGGATACCTCAGTACAAACATCCCTATTTAAATATCATTTTAATCCATGATTATTAATTCAGAGACCTGATAGTTTATAGGCAAAAGAGTGCGGCTAGAGCATCAAAGAAGGGTGTTTTCGAACCCTTTCCACTTGTTCTATTGTATTTTTCTTATTTTTTTAAAATTTGATTATGTATTTAGTTATCATGAATAACTAAACACCGTATATCAAGGTTCAAATATGATCCTCTATTATTTGTTGGATCTTGCTTCAAGTGCTTGACAATTTCCTATATCAGTCCTATTTCAATTATGCTTATTTTATATATATTATTATTAATGCCTTTTCAGTTTCTTTCATCTTGAATTGATCATAGGTTATGATTTATAGATTCATTTTGTCTTGCTAATCATAATTAGTATGTATAATTTACTCCAGTAGTTAACCAAGAGATTAGAGATTCCTACTGTATGACTAGGTTTAACGTTCTCAAATACTCGTGAGAATATAAGTCTTTATTAGCACTAGCGGAGCAATATTTCACAAAAGAACATATGAACATAACTGAAGTAGGCCTTACTATGTTAGACGTTGTGAGTATAAAACTTAAATAGTGTTTGGTCTATGAACATGCTCTAATCCAACAAAGACGTAAGAGGAAGAATCCTAATATCCATCAGAACTCTGTCTCACATCTTGATTTAATTTTATCGCAATCAACAAATCTTGCTAACACCCTCCCAATTTACTTCTTTTATTTATAGGTTTAGTTTATTGCCTAGTAAAAAAACAATAATCCTTGTAGAGACAATAATTACTACTTTATTACTTAAAACAATTTAATGCATTTACCAAATTTATGATCAATGAACATCTAACTATTTCTCCAAATCGATCTTTAGATGTTTTAGGAAGAATACACACACATGAAAGCGGCTTTATGCTCTGGCAATTTTAACCCACTATTCATTATCTCTTAGAACCGATCCATTACATCATCTCCCTAAATCCATCTTTATTCATCCCACCTTCCAACCTAAGTTCACCTACCTAATTGATTTATGCTTAATCCATTCCAACATCCTACCTAAACCAATCGACGTCACCAATCAACCAAAATGGCCACACCAAAAATTCTCATTCCACGGCCATGTCTTAATAATAAAATTCAACCTAAGATCCCACCAAGACAAACCCAAAATCACCAAAAAAAACCTTTGCTTAAGCACTCAATAATGTGTGTGATATACCTCAGAGTGAACGACCAAAACCAACCCTAAAATAATACTTGTTGGGATTGCAAACTTGAAAGCATAACCTTCAAGCTCACATTATTTGGCCAAAAGGTTCAAGCCTTATCATTATTGTTGCCCTACGTGAAAAGTTGAAGCTTGTCTAGAAGTCCTTAGGACGATGGGGGGTGACACTTCGTAGAAAGGGTATTATGAGTTTTCATTTTCAAGTGTTGAAGATGCTCGAAGTGTGAGAAGCGTGGGATCTTGGAACCAGAATCTAGGTTTGTTAAACTTTTTTGCTTGGACCACATATTTCAATCCAAATGCTCAAAAGAATACAAACACAAGCATGGTTTATAATCTATGGTCTTGCTTAAGAATATTGGAGACCAAAAATAATTTTTGCTATTGCTAGTAATGTTGGTAGTCCTTTATGTATTGATTATGTAACCAACAAACGTATGTTTGATCGTACTTTTGGACATTTTGTGAGAGTACTCATTGATATCAACCTTCGAAAAGAATTAAAATATAGATTTGTTAGCTAGTATTTTCGACAGGCTATATTTAATGCAGTCAATGGAGTTTGACTTTGAACTGAAGATAAGTTGATGTGTTCAACTCACTTGTTTAGTCAAAAATATGAACTTAGCAAGATTTGATGTTTTAAAGGTGTTAGTTCGACAGGCAAGAAAGTGTCGAAAGAAGATTGGTGCTAGATGAAGAACCAAACAACGATTATTGTCGAAAGATGCTATTTGAATTTCAAATTGAAGAGTTGTTTGTAACCGTTAGTAGCAGTTATTTTCGAACGTTTCTGTGTAGATAGTTCTTAGTATACATATTAGTTTTTCATAGGAAAAACAGGTCATAATTCAATCATACAGAAAACTTACACTCAAACTATCCGCATCTGAGAGAAACGAGTCACAAGTCAAAATGTATGAATCTGTGTACCAGTTTACATTCATTAAATGCAATTTATGTTTATTTATTTAAATTCCTTTGCAATTTACTTATTCTTTTCGCAATTTACTTCGACGGATTTGACATCTGTTGAATTCGACAATTATTTTCATCTTTTACTTAACAATATCAAGAACATTCATCATTTTCTGGAAAATAACAAACATAATATGTCCCAAAGATTTACTGGTTAATCTTGCAAGCAATTAATTTTAAACCATCGGTTGTTTACCAAAAATCAGGGTAAACAAGAGTGTTGGTCGAAAGAAAAGGGTATGCATTCTATGTTGACTTAGACTATGAAAACATACCTAATTTCTATGGATATTGTAAAAAGAGGAAAACCTCAGTTGAAAAAACGACATAAAATACAAAAGAAGTGGAGTCGGATTTTAAGATTGGTACCAACAACTTAGGGACTCACATTGGGCCAAAACAATCTGGAATGTTGACATTCCACCTTCAGAATCCCTCCTTGTATGGAGGTTGATGCATGGGAAACTTTCCACTGATGGAAACTTATGAAAAGAGGCTCAATTTGTAGCAATTGCCTTTGCAACTATGAGTCATCTTTTCATCTATTTTTTGAATGCCCTTTTGCATTCAAAATTTGGTCATGGTTGGATACTATCCTTAACAAAACACAATACAATTCACATCTTTAGAAGACATTTGGTATTTGTGTGATGGATGGTCCAAACAATGTAGGGTTGTTATTACTGCGTGTCCTATAAATATTTTCTATGGGAGAAATCAAGCTAGATTTAATTAGAAGAACATATATTGGAAATCAGCAATCAATGTTATCGTCTCAAATATGACATTATCTGGAAACAAAACAAAGCTTGCAGCCTCAATCAATATGAGGGAATTTTCAGTCCTCAAAGCTTTCAAGGTTGACATCCATCCTCCAAAAGCTCCATTCATCAAAGAGGTTATTTGGGTTTCTCCTCCTTGGCATTGGATCAAATGCAATACGAGTGGTGCATCAATTAATAACTTTACTACTGCTGGTGGCATATTCAAAAAATGTGATAGTGTCTTTCTCACTTGTTTTGCTCAACGTTTGGGTGTAGGGAATGCTCTTTTTGTAGAGCTTTTAGCTGCTATGATTGCAATTGAGATCACCAACAACAATGGATGGAAAAACCTCTAGTTAGAAACTGACTCAAAGCGTGTCATATTAGTTTTTTCTAATTTGTCTAATGTTCCTTAGGCAATAAGAAATAGATGGTAAACTGCTTGCTTCTTACTCAAGAAATGCATTTTATGGTTACACACATCTATAGAGAGAAAGGAATCTTTGTGCAAATAGATTAAATTTTATTGGCCTTTCAATGACCCTTTACACTATTGATATTTGGAATAAAGTTCCAATAGTTATTAGATTTGAGTACATTAGGAATATGATGAGATTACCTAACTTTAAGTTTGTCACTTTTTGAAAAGGTTTTGGCCTAATTCCCCTTTTCTTTCGTGTACTTTTTTTTTTGTTTTATATATTGATTTTTATGGTGCTATTGCATCACTTTTGCTATAAAAAAAAGTATTAATTTCTCCATATCTACTTTAAAAAAATCCATCATTCATATTTTATTTAGAAAATATTATTCTTCTCAACCAAGATAAAAAATACAAACTTCAACTATAAAAGTTCTCGCAGTTTGTCACTCCATTACCATATTTCTAATATCTGTCTGAAACATGTCATTACATCATCCAAAAGAGTTCTTGAAGATAGTTCAAAATCATGAACTACATAAAGGAGAGCTTGTAAGCATATTACAAAATTGCATTCAATAGAAATTGCATGTTGTATTTTGTTGCATGTATAGTTAATTTATAAATTAAGTATACATGCAACTAATTATTCCTTTCAATTACAAATCACAATCCAACTATACATTTGTTAATAATTTTTATAAATTGTCTATAAAGTTTCTCTTCTTCCTGTTGCATTACCTATCCTTATCCATAAATGATTATCTGTTTCAGAAACTTCCCAAAATATTTGTGGAGAAATATTGGAAAAGAATACCAAATCCAGTAATTCTTAGACTTCCAAATGGTGCTCAACAGGAAATATTTTGGGTGGGGCGTGACGGTGATATTTGGTTTAAGAGAAATTGGGAAAATTTTGCAAAGTCTCTAAAATATGGATATGCTTTAGTTTTCAAATATATAGGTGGCCCATATTTTAAGGTTAAGATTTTTGGTCACAATACATTGGAAAAAGACTATTCCAATATAAAATTCATAGATGAAAGTTGTGAAGGTAGAGAAGAAGTTCAAGAAGTTGTTGAACTGAGTGATGACAAAGTTACTAATAGTGCTGGCACATCTCAAAGGAGAAAAAATGGCAAGAGAAAAATTAATCAGCAAAAAATCAATGGTGAGTTCATCTGTTTTTTTTATTTTTTATTTTATTTCAGTTGCTATTCTTCCTTATAAATGGCTAAAATAGATTTTTGTTTTTTTTACTTTGCAGGTAATAGGAGAGGAGGCATGATTAAGAAGGCTAAAAAAAGCTCAACAATTAGTGAGAGAGACAATAATGAGAATCCAAGTTTTGAACTTGAATTGTCACATTCTTACGCCCATGGCTATACGTTGGTAAGTTTACTATAAAACATTATACTTATGTTCTAAATTATAAGGATTTGTGTTCTATATTATGTTCTAAATTTTTTGAAGGATTTGTGTTCTATATTATTAGTAAATTTTGGCTTTAATTAATATCTCTAATAAACCTTGAATTGAAATAGAGGATACCAAGTGACTTTTCAAGAACATATTTGAATGAGTGCCTTAAAGGGTCATCTGCAAGCATTAGAGTTGGTGAGAACATGCCTATGAAAGTGAAGGTGATGTTTCAAGATGTCAAGTATAATAGAACATGTTTGGTGACCAATGGTTGGAAGCCATTTGCCAAAAAATATAACTTACAAGTTGGTGATAAATGTAAATTTGTGATGACTCAACGAGAACCACTTTCATTCACCATGACTATTACCCAAGCCAAAGGTTTTTCTTTCTTACTTCCTCGGTTTATTTATTGTTATTAAAAATAAATTCATTGACATATGATTCACCACATTTGCTTAATATCAATTGATTTTCTCCAATCCCTTTGAACAATGACAAGGTTATGAAGGAATGGTCTCTTGTGATGATAATGTTGGGAAGAGAAGAGGCATTGAAGGAAGTTCAAGGAGCTGCCATGTTGTCTCGAGTATGTACTTGTTTAAAGTTTTTAGAGATTTTAAATAGGTTTTTGAATTAAATATTAATTTAGTATCTAAATCTTTTCAAAATATTATAACTAGGTTTTCTAACATTAAGCTTTCTTACATTTTAAAAATAATTTATAACAATATCTATTTTGAATTTATAATAATTTAGGTTTATGTCTATTACAATTTATTTACAAATTATTTAAAAGTTCAAGGATCCAATTAAAAAAACTAGTTCAAGGATCTAATAAAAATCTGTAAATAGTTTACATACTTTTTTTTAATTTGTTCGATATTATCTAGTGTCAAAGAGATGAAGAAACAAATTTATCAACATTTAATGTCGACAACTATCATGTTACAAAAATTATATATTTTCATTCTGTGTTTCAGAAGACTTAGAAGGTGGTAATGTGATGGAACCGAACACAATCAAGATTCGTGTGAACTCTACTTACCCGGTAGGATTAATTAATTATGTTATGTAGTTACGATATAGATATATGTTAGTAGTTAGAACTATATATAATTTATTTTATTTTATTTGCAGTATATTAAAAATGAGTTTTTTAATAGACATAAAGAGTTTCATGGAAAATTCGTGGAGTTGACAAATGAGGGAAAATCATGGTTGGTAAAAGTGACACATTATCAGTCAACAGGATTTAGGTTCTATGCAGGTTGGCAAAAATTTAAGGAAGATTGCAAATTGAAGATTGGAGATACTTGCAAATTGAAGTTGATTGATGAAAAAATGTTTGTGTTTCAAGTTTCAATTGAAAGAATGTGCCACCACTAGTTGTTTGTTCTGCTCTTTCATGCTACTAAGTGTGTATTAATGCATTTCTATGATAAGTTGTTTTGTTTTTGTAAGAAGCTATATTTCATATGAACTTTATGTTATCCTTTATGTTAGTCTTTTGGATGAAATGGTATGATTGCTATGTGTAATGCTTTTTTGATTGTTTTGCTTTAGACTTTTATAATGTCATAATTTAGAATCGATTCAAAGTTGATCAAGAAGTGAAAAGCTTTAAGCACAAGGTAATGTTAACCAACATAGTTCAAATTGAATAAATAGATGACATGATAGATTGCACGGTTTAAACAATATGCCATAATGATTTATCATTCAACCCTAATATAAATTTTTAGCTACTCATAATAACAAAAGACATGATTAAAGGTAAAAGGAATAATAGATAGAGTGAATATGATCTTCGATCTTGATTCTAAAGTGTGAAAGTCACCACTTTTGCTCCCTAGATCGAACCTCTAGCCATTAAAGTCGTAATAATTCAAAATGCTTATATTTGGTTGAGAAATTCAACATAAAGGAAAAATTCAAATCGCACACTCGGGCTGTGTATAGCCTTGCACTCATCGTGTGTGCTGTTCAACACATGGCCAACTTCATCTTAAAGATGCGCATCTCGGTTCCTGTCACGGACGTTGGATGTGCTTCCGTGACATTCTTCCTCTTCTGCTCATCAGTATGTGCATGCATCTAAGGCATTTTTTTATTTCTTCGCTCTTCATGGAATTTTCACATTTGATATGTGCTTAGGATTTGAGACATAATTGTCGAAGTGGATTGGACTTCAATATCTCCGCCCTATAGAGTTGTATGGTTATGTAAATACAACGACTTTGACAAAATATTATAGACTCTTTGCCAAACTATCACTAACTCACTTTAATCGTCTAAAAAAATTCTAAAATATAAAACAAAAATACTCAATAACACTAAGATACATGTTAGAACGAGGAGTAATCAATCATCATTTTGTAACACGTAAGTAAATGTCGTCGAAAATTACTGAAAAGAACTACAACTGCATGTAGCCAACTGTGTATGAATTATTGTTAATACATTTTTCTTGTTCATCCCATATTATATTTTACTCATTGATGAGAAAAGTCCGTAACAAATTATTCATCACTTTACAACCGCTCATTTTCACTGTTTATAAAGAGCATCCTTCACCACAAATACAATGTGCACAATTTCTATATTTACTTGATTGGTTTTTTTTAATATTAACTTGATTATAAAAATTGTATTTTTATAAGTTGTTTTTTCATACATCACATTAACAAGCTTATGAAAACACATAACACCTTATTTATTTGCATAAACTGTTATGCATGACCTCAAAAAGAAACCAATCCTAATGGATTCTAAATCAACAACTCACACCTTTCTTGAAGAAAATATAACGAAAAAATAAATAAATCAAGAATTAACCCCAAAGGCGTAAACAGAAATAGATACCAAATTTTTTAGTTTGAATGGAGATTAATTAGCACCTGAAATTAATATAAAGTACGGAGTTAAAATTATGATATCATTGATCCAAAAAGTTTAAAATAAAATAAAAAATTATACAACTAACTATTTGGCTATTATCTTTGAGATGGACTATCTCTCTTTTGTGACGTTGTGACTTGCGGTGATGGAAGTCTTGGCATTCCAGTCTGCATGGGAAATTTCAATATTCTTATTCTTGCTTTTTTCAGCATATTCAAGATGTTTGTTTCTTCTTTTAACATGCTTCAGCCCTAGTCTATTTCCAAATCTGTCAAATAGTATCATCATAACTTAGATTCCCATTTCCATTTTCATATCTGAAGAATGAAGCTTAAGAAATGTGCATGACTCATCAGATATTCTTTCAGTCACCACCACTTTACATCAGTAAAAAGATTCTTACCATATTTTCTCACACAACTCTTTGATATAGATTATTTGATTTAGATCCTCGAGTATCATCATCATTAAAAAAAAAAAAAAAAGCTTAAATATGTCTTTAGTCCTTGCACTTTTATCAGATTTTGACATTGGTCCCTACACTTTTTTTTTGTTTGGAATTGGTCCCTGCACTTTGTAAAAATATTGGGATTGGTCCCTCTGTTAACTTTCTGTTAAAAAAAACACAAAACTATTGGTATTGATCCTTGCACTTTGTAAAAATATTGGTATTGGTGCCACGTGGCATTGGTCTCTGCACTTTTTTGTTTGATTTTTTTGTGTGCATGCCACGTGGCGTGAAATGATTAGGCCTCGTGACACTCCGTTAGTTTTGTGTTTCTTTTACAAAAAGTTAATAGAGGGACCAATACCAACATTTTTACAAAGTGCAGGGACCAATGTCAAACAAAAAAAGTGCAGGGACCGATGCTAAAATCTGATGAAAGTGCAGGGATCAATGACACATTTAAATCATCAATTATCATCATGAAAATCTTGTGTACGATTCTTGCCTACATTTATATATTTTTATTTTGAAGGAATTGCCTACATTTATATTATTAATATGTACAATTAAACTGCATTTTTTTATTTGACTACTATAACCCAGTTACTCAATTTTATGTGTTACTACCATGTATGAATAGAAATATGATATTTGTAGGACTATTTTATGATAATTTTTTTTTATTGTATTTATATTATATTTTTATCTTATCTCTTTATTATTTTAATTTTTGTGTTAATATCTATTTTATTTATTAAATTCATAGATCTAATAAGTTTTCATACAAATTGTTGTTCAACTAATACACTCTTATGAATAGTATATGTCAATGGTGCTAAAAATAAGCTATCACTCTCTTCAGCAAAATTTTATTTTAACAATCACAAAATCGAGAAAGTAAAAAAGAAATGCAAGTATGTTATCTAAACAATGATTTATTAAACATTTAAAATATAAAAAGAAACGTATTTATTGATACGAAAACTAAACAATGTAGAAAATAAAAATGCAATGAAAGTAAAAAAAAAGAAGAGTAAACCATCAAATTGGTTTCTGTCTTTATAAGTGATTCTCAAATTAATCATTAGCTCTATTAATATTTCAAAATAGTTTTTATCAAAATTTTCTCAATTAAATCTCTCATCATACAAAAAAAAACACAGAAACAAGAGTCTAATTGAAAAACTTTTGACAATATTTTAAAATAATTGAATAATTTAGAAATATTTGATGAAGATTGTGACTATTTTGAAATATTGTCAAAAGTTTCTCAATTAGACTCATGTTTCTATTTTTTTTTCACATGACGAGTGATTTAATTGAGAAACTTTTAACAAAGACGGTTATTATTTTAAAATTTTTATCAGAGTCAGTGACTAATTTCAGAATCACTTGCAAATACAGAGACCAAATTAGTGGTTTACTAATAAATATCACAAAATAATTGTACAAGTGACATTACTCTTTATTTTATAAATAAGTTTTTTTCTTTTCAAAAAGGCAAAAACTAAATTCAGCAATAAATATTCAAAACGTCACATCAAACAATAAACAGCCCAACTAAATAAAACAACGAGGATTGCTTTTCTGACTTTAGATATGTCTTAGCAACATAAGTAAAAGACCAAAACACTCAGCGGCAGTTAACTACCGTTGGTTTTGTAGTTATAACTCAACGGTAGTTAACTACCACTGGAGGTATTTTAGTAATTTACTTGTGTTATTAGAAACTTCTGAGTGTCAAAAAAGCAATTCACTGAAACAACAACCCAGCTAAGAAAACACTTACATCGAACACCTCCAATAGGAGTTTGATCTTATAATGTTAAGGTCCAAATCTCATCTCATCTCATCCAAATAATTCCTATGCTCTATTTGATAAAAATAGCGGTTAGTTGATAAGCTAGCATATAGCTTATTGCTGATAGCTAATGACTGATAGCTTATAATTGATAGCTGATAGCTTATAAGATAATTAAAGTGTTTGGTAAAAATATCGGTTGAACTAGCTGATAAATATAAAATTACATAAAAGGACAATATTAATTCATATAAAATTTATACTACTATAAATTAATATTTAAGATATTTGATAATTTAAATATTTTAAATTTAATAAATGTTTATATATTATTAAATTACTTTTTTTCGGTAGAAAGTTATTTTCAATTTATTTCGATTCAGTTTCCAGTTATTATACATTAATAAAAAAAACTAAAGTATAAAAATTTATTTTAAGAATAAAATAAAAAATAATCAATTCATAAGATTAAAAAATTTTGTTAAAAAGAACGAAGGATAAAACAAAAAAAAAAACATACGTATACATACATACCTAGCAGTAGCACAATTGAAAATAAAAATTACATTGCACAATTAAAAGGACAACAACAATAGGAAAAAAATTGTATGTGTCTTATACTGAACAATGGTTTCGTGGTAGAGATTCAGCCATTGTAAGCTTAATCGTGTGTACATGCAGATGTAGCATCGTTTTTGTTTTGTTTTAAATTATAATAAATTAATTATTAAGGTTAAACATGGGTTTTAGTTAAAGTGGTAAGGGTATAAATGGAATAAAACATGATAAGCTATAAGCTCAAACGCTACTTGTAATAGCGTCTGAAAAATAGCTTATAAGCTCGTAAAATAAGATATACGCTCGTTGTAAAAAATCGTTATCAAACAGAGCTTTTTTTGTCAGACGAACTTATAAACTATCTGTTATAAGCTATAAGCTTGTTGGATGACCTTACCAAACAGACCTTTCCACAACCTTTTCGAAAAAAATAACGCATCCAAGTGCTTGAACTCACGATTTATGTAAAACAAAATTAAATCCATTTACATGAGCCTAGCCATCCTCTCGGTAAAAACTTGATGCTTCAATTAGTTGACTTGACATTAGCCTTTTTTTAAATAAGTTTTTACTCTTATTATAAATCACTATGAGAAAAAGCAAAATTAAGGAGAAAAATTAGTGACGGAAAAAATAAAATCTTTCACAAATTTCTTGATCGCAAAATTTAGTAATGAAATTAGAGAGAGATTTCATGTTTCCTTCACAGTCTGTTGATCAAAGATTGTCTTAAGAAATGGTAGATTCAATTCCTTACGATCATATAACATGCACCTAGACTCTAGATCAGCTAGAGGAAAATCTCCACCAACATGTGAAATAAGTGTAACATCGTTTGCAATCCACCTGATATACCATACCGAGATATCCTTACCATCACCTATCCTCCATCTGCTTTCCACTTTGAGAATAAACTTAGAATTACATATACGCCGCCATACAAAATTGGGTTTGTGTCCCAAAGTCGACTCAAAAAAACTACATCTAGGATAATTTCTTGCATTGTAAAGTCTAATTGTAAGCGAATCAAAATTTGTCATAAGCAACCAACCCTGCTTGCCTAACATAGCTAAATTAAAAGTAAGGAGGTTTTTGAAACCCATACCTCTGTCATTCTTATGTATGGACAATTTATCCCACGAAAGCCAACTATTGCCTTTGTTTTGACCTCCTAAATGACTCCACCAGAAAGAATTCATCATTCTTTCAATTTCATAACAGAGAGATTAGGAGAGTGAATAAGCTCATAAAGTAAGTGGAAATAGACTGAAGTAGTTTCAATTTAATGAGAATTTTACGACCTACTTTTCAGAGGCTTTTACTATTCCATGAATTGATTTCCTTCCACATTCTATCTTTGATGAAACTGAAAGTAGTTTTTTTACATCTTCCTATCATATATAAGAGCCCTAAATATTTACTAATAGTTAGGACAACGTGCACACCCAAGATGTTTGCAATATTACTATGATCCCTAGTTGAAACATTTCTGCTACAAAAAATCTCGGATTTTTGGAGGTTCACTACTTGATCAGAAGCTCTTTCATAAGCAGAAAGGATGACTCTCAGTTTATTTGATAGGTCTACATCGACTATAAAAAAGAGGAAGCAGTCATCAACAAACAAGAGATGATATATAATCAATGCATTATTGCAAATTTTGACACCATTGATATCACCCATCGCCTCATCTTTTCGAATAAGCACTAGAAGACCTTAATTAGATATAATAAATAAATAGGGGGAATGAGTCTCCTTGTCCGAAGCCTCTGCCAGGCATAATATGATATGTAGCATTAGTATTTAGAAGGACAAAGTAAAAAAACTTTTTCAACACACTTCATAATCTAGTTAATGCATTGACGAGAAAACCCCAGCTTTGTCATAACACCTCTAAGATGATTCCAATCAATCCTATCATCAGCTTTGCTAATGTCAAGTTTTGAAGCAACATCCATTCACCTGCCTTAACCTTCAATTTCATATAATGGACTATTTCAATAAATGACATGGTATTATCTAAAATATACCTCTTAGGTGCAAACGATGATTGACTATCATATATGCATTTATTCAAGACTAATTTCAACATGTTTACTAAGACTTTGGCAAAAATCTTATAAACCACATTACACCAAAGCAACAGGCCTTCAATCCTTCATTGAAACCTCGGAGTCTCCTTTTAGGATAAGAGCAATATTAGTCCTATTCAAGGTAGATGAAAAGGTAACTATCGAAAGCCACCCACAACATTGAGTAAAAATTCCTTGTCCACAAATCAACCATAACTTATGGAAAAAAAAATCAAGATTGATGCAATCCACTCCTGGACATTTGTCTTACTTCATAAAAAATGGCCTCAAATTTATCAATAACAAAAGGCGTTGTTAATATAACATTGTCTTCCAAATAGTTAGATTCACTGATAGCATCTATAATTAGTTGAATGTGGTTGTTTTGAGCCTAGAAGAGATCAACAAAATAATCACGTGTGACCACAAATCTTATCTTTAGCAAAAACTCAGATATTGTTTGTAAATTGTATCTATGAGAGTACCAATTTGGTTCACTTTTCTCCCTAAGAGGCTCCAAGACAAACAATTTGAGGGTTAAATATGTTTTTGATCCCTATAAATATATTAACTTTTCATTTTAGTCTCTATAAAAATTTTAATCACTACATTTGATCTATATTTTTAAGTCAACTCATGTGTAGCCTTTGTATTTGTTAATGAAATTATGCAGAAATGTGTAGAATATTGTAAAAACCTCTAAAAGAATAGATTTTTTTTAACAAAATATAAATTAAATATGAATTTTTAATCGCAAAACATAAAAATTCATATTTTATTAAAAAAAATCTAATTTGTTTGGGACATTTTAATATTATTATAAACTATTCAACAAAAATTTCAATTTTACATATGTGTTTGCTTAAAAGGAATAACCAAAAGGGAAGATGAAAGACTTTTGAGGGACTAAAAGTCAAAAGAAAATTTAGAGGAACTAAAACAAAAGATTTATATATTTATAAGGATGAAAAACATATTTAATCTAAATCTTAATATTTAGATCTTTGTCGCGTAACAGGTGTATAACTCAATTAAGTCATTAATTCAAAATAAGTATAGATTTTTTAAATTCAACTCAGGTGATAACCATATAAGAGTTTCAACCAACGATTTTCCACTGCACGACACATGTGATATTCTCACCGTTGAATCGTTTTACAAAATGTGAATTTTTAAAGGCTTAAATATGATAATCGTCCCTGTAATTTGGGCCAGTTTTGATTTTCGTCCATGTGAAAAAAAAAATTGAATTACATCCCTGTAAAATATTTTTTGTTTGAAAAAGGTCCCTGGCCCCACTATTCAGCTGATTTGGCATGGTTTTGGCCACGTGGCAGTTGCTGACTGTGCAACTTTTGCCACGTGGCGCTGACGTGGCGTGCCACCTAATATTAAATTTTAAAAAATATTTTTA
>Ga0228710_1004306_pt1 | contig 22507 bp, 11 predicted proteins | sample MedpolnodulmetaG_FD_177995 | JGI IMG/M metagenome (GOLD analysis project Ga0228710, IMG submission 177995) | Root nodule microbial communities from Medicago polymorpha collected in Santa Monica, California, United States - pink nodules | ecosystem: Host-associated > Plants > Roots > Nodule...
CCCCCCCCTCCCCCCAAGAAACTCACCTTGGTTCTTAACTAATCATTACATTTTGGCTGACACACTTTCTAGAGTATTGAGTTATCTATCATGTAAATGTTGACATCGTATAATTTCAAAAACCATCGTCGCAGTTACTAAATTAGATGTTCGCTTGTAAAAAAGAAAAACCATGGTTTGTAATCCGGTTGTATAACAACCTCCATATTTAATAAAAAGTTTTATCATTGGAGATAATTTTTTTCTTTTACTAACATCCTTTTATAATTTAGTTATACCTTGAAATGATTAAAATGCACTTAGATAAAAATTTAAATTTTCATCCCAAAACCATTTCTCTCATATTCTCTTCTCACATTTCAAAATTATGTATCACCCAAAACTAAATCTTCTCCCTCACTCTCATATTCATCGTTAAAAGAAAGATTACGTGGAATTTGAAGACTTATCTTGAGCGTAAAATATTTTTTTAGGGAAACTTGAGTGCAAAAGATGAACTCAGGTTCAACAAACTCTTATAAAAAATGAAAAAAGTCGTCATTAAAAATGAAAAAACTTGTTTATCCATGCAATAAAGTGTTAATTCAAGATCTTGTTTGATATTTAATTTTCCGTTGTGCTTATCGGTTAGATATTCATGAATTTTTGTGAGAGACAGGGATTTTTGAAACATTCTTTTGTTGTGAATATATAAAATATCATTTGTGTGCAATTGCAAAAATTAATCATCCGAGTTGAGTATCACCCCAATGAATGACAAAACTCTTTTTTAAAAGATTTGACAATTTAGAGGTGTATTCGAATCAGAACCTCTGATTAAGCTGGAAGATATTTCTTATCATCTCATTTAAATGTTTTTGAATATAACAATATATTTTTGAGGTGCAAGTAGCTTGTTTGGATTGACTTATTTTTAAGTTTATAAAAAATAGTTCGTGCAAATAAAAAGTAGGGACAAAAAATGGTGATGTAAAATAATTTGGAGATTAAAAGTTAATGAAAAATATCAGAGAGACTAGAAAGTGAAATGTAAAAGTTTTATAAGAACCAAAAACTTTTATAACCCTAAAAGTAAACAAAATTTGTATATAAAAAAACTAATCATCTTTTAAATTTAAAAAAGCTAAATATCTTACTTGACACAATAGTTAGTTCCATAGTTTGTAATCCGGTCGCATAATAGCCTCCTTATTTGAGAAAAAGTTTTATTATTGTAGATAAAAAATATTCTTCTACTAACATCCTTTAATAATTTAGTTATACCTTGAAATGATTAAAATATACTTATATAAAAATTTAAATTTTCATCCCAAAACCATTTTTCTCATATTCTCTTCTCACATTTCAAAATTATGTACCATCCAAAACCAAATCTTCTCCCTCGCTCTCATATTCATCGTTAAGAGAAAGATTACGTGGAATTTGAAGACTTACCTTGAGTGTAAAATATATTTTTTGAGGGAATCATTAGTGTAAAAGATGAACTCTGATTCAACAAATTCTCTTTTAAAAAATGTGAATAGTCAGTCATTGAAAATGAAAAAACTTGCTTATCCATGCAATAAAGTGTTAATTAAAGATCTTATTTGATATTTAATTTTCCGTCGTGTTTATCGGTTTGATATTCATGAATATTAGTGAGAGATTGGGATTTTAAAACATTCTTTTGGTGTGAATAAAATTTCATTTATGTGCAATTGCAAAGATTAATCCTCCGAATTGAGTAACTCCCCCAATGAGTGACAAAGCTCTTTTTTAAAAGATTTGACAATTGCGAGGTGTATTCGAATCAGAACCTCTGATTAAGCTGAAAGATATTTCTTATCATCAAATTTAAATGTTTTTTAATATAACAATATATTTATGAGGTGCAAGTGGCTTGTTTAGAATGACTTATTTTTAAGTATATAAAAAAAGTTCATGAAAATAAAAAGCAGGGACAAAAAATGGTGACTGAGATTAAAACTTAATGAAAAGTACTAGAGAGACTAAAAAGCGAAATTTAAAGTTTTAAAAGAACCAAAAACTTTTATAACCGTAAAAGTAAACATGACTTTCTGTATAAAAAACTAATAATCTTTTAAATTTCAAAAAAACTGAATGTCTTACTTGACATAATAGTTAGTTCCATAGTTTGTAGTTTGTAATCCGGTTGTATAACAACCTCCATATTTAAGAATTTTTTTTATCATTGGAGATAAAAAAATTTCTTCTATTAACATCCTTTTATAATTTAGTTATACCTTGAAATTATTAAAATGTACTTAGATAAAAATTTAAATTTTCATTCCAAAACCATTTTTCTCATATTCTCTTCTCACATTTCAAAATTATGTATCACCCAAAACCAAATCTTCTCCCTCACTATCATATTCATCGTTATAAGAAAGATTACGTGGAATTTGAAGACTTATCTTAAGTGTAAAAGATTTTTTTTAAGGAATCTTGAGTGCAAAAGATGAACTCAGGTTCAACAAACTCTTATAAAAAATGAAAAAAGTCGTCATTGAAAATGAAAAAACTTGTTTATCCATGCGATAAAGTATTAATTAAAGATCTTGTTTGATATTTAATTTTCCGTTGTGCTTATCGATTAGATATTCATGATTTTTTTTGAAAGACAGGGATTTTTGAAACATTCTTATGGTGTGAATGTATAAAATATCATTTGTATGCAATTGGAAAGATTAATCATCCGAATTGAGTATCACCCCGACGAGTGGTAAAGCTCTTTTTTAAAAGATTTGACAATTGAGAGGTGTATTTGAATCAGAACCTCTGATTAAGCTGGAAGATCTTTCTTATCATCTCATTTAAATGTTTTTGAATATAACAATATATTTTTGAGTTGCAAGTAGCTTGTTTGGAATGATTTATTTTTAAGTTAATAAAAAAGAGTTCATGCAAAATAAAAAACAGGGACAAAAAATGGTGACTTAAAATATTTGGGAGATAAAAACTTAATGAAAAATACTAGAAAGATTAAAAAGTGAAATTTATAAGATTTAGGCTTATTAGATCGTTTGGTCATTCAAATAATTTCAAGTTTTCATTTTGGTCCCATAATTAATAAAACGTACATTTTGGTCCCTCACTTTTTCCTCCGTTTACCAAATAAATTCCAACGGTTAAGTTTAACCCCAAATGATGTCTATGGTGGACCAACCTTAAGAGTGGTCCACCATAGGTCCTATTAATTATTTTAATTTCAACCGGTTTGATTTTTTTAAAAAAAGAGGACCATTGGATTAGATAGGTCTATTTAATTTTATGATGTACCATTAACACCTAATTTTTTTTCCTTTTCTTCATCTTCTATATTTTCATCTTCATCAATCATATTCATAGATTCATACAAACAAACCCAGAAAAATGATGGGTAAAAAAAAACCTAAAAAAATAAATTAAAACAAAAAATCCAGAAAAAAGAAAATCATCATCATCAACACTCTAATCTTCCTCTCTCTAAAAAAAATCCAACAGAACAATATCAACAACAACAAGAGGTATCCTTTAAAAACAAATCTTCTCATTCCCTATTTTTCTCTTTGGATCAACAGAACAACATCAACATCAACATCAAATCACTTCTCTCTATTTTCCTTTCTTCTCCCCTCTTCTTCTCTCTTCTCTTTTCTTCCCAAACCCATAAACACAGATATGTGCAGAAGGAACTGGCAGCTGACAGTGTTAGCTCTGTGGTGGTTCAAGGTCGCCCGGTGACAACGGTTATGACGGCGGATGCGGTGGGTTAACGACGGCAGTGACATAAATGGTGGCAATAGCGGCGGCGACACCTTAAATATCCCAAGCCCTTCTCCGTGTTTCTCGCCAATTTCCAAATTACAACATACGCGAATACACAAAACGACGCGTCGTCGATGTGTTTCGTTCAAACACACCACTTTCTGAACCTTCTTTGATTTCCGAAGCTTTTTCGTTTGGAAAATCTCAGCTTGATGTTGCTAAACAACAAGCCGTTGTTTACTCTATTTATGCTCCTTCTCTTCCCAATGTTGCTTGTAACGCCCTATTTCTATTAAAGCGATAATACATGCGAATAATATAAATATTCAAGAAATAGACGCTACGTCTCCACATCAAAATTCCAACAACATGCATATATAAGATTCATCAACAGTCGCAGCGGATATAAGTCATACATCTCCAAAATACACTTGTCATAAGATCAATATACATCATCATATAAAATCTCCAAATCCCGACGCATGGGCAAAATCTCAACAACATAAATTCAGCATAGTCAATCTAGAATAATCATAAAGACAGACATCCTAGACAGAGCCTACTCTAAGACTCCAAAGACCGATAACAAAGATAGCTCCCGCTATCCAAACACTCACCAAGCAATCAACAACTACTCTTGCACGCCGTTTACCCATTCATACAAATAGGTAGACGGTCCACCACGGACCACTGGGGTTAGCTTCACATCAATCATAATCAACATAAATAAACTTAAGCATTCAAGGATTTCATGCAAAACACATATACATACACATCCCTCCTAGAATACTAACATCACATAATTATTATCCCCCATTCCATACACCTCAAGCTATCACATCACTAACATAGCATATTCAATCTCTAATCAAGTCATCGACATAAACTCATCATTTATCAACATCAATCAATGAAATGATTACCCACCTTATTCTTCATTTAGCATAGTCAACTCAAAATCACAATTCAACATTTCAAAGTTACAGACAAGAAAATTATCGTCACTAAAAGATCACCCAATCATGTACATATAATTCACATTTCATCATTTCACCAAATAAACATCATCATTTGAAATCACCAAGTGTACAAGTATAACAAAACATCAACAAGTACACAATTCACTAAGTTCACCAATGCACATAAACATTTATGCACATATTCAACTAAATCACATAATTCACCATTCTCAACATCCACCAAGCACATAAGCAATTATGACTCATGCCAAAACATGTTATGCACCTAGACACGACTTCTACATGCATACAGTACCATCAACTACGACAATGTCGTCAACTCATGATGCAACAAAAACGTCATCAACACGTATATAAAATCCATCAACTACGACAACGCCGTCAACTCATGATGCAACAAAAACATCATCAACACGGATATAAAATCCATTAACATCAACCATGTATGCATGAATATATGACTCAACACCAAAACATATATTCAACAAGACACTCACCAACATTGGATATAATATCATATATCACCTTCATTTTGCATACATGCATTCACCAACAATATCACTATCGAAATTAGCATGTATGAATTCACCACCAACAATCAACATTTAACATGTTCAACAAACAACATAACATAAACATTTTTATCACCAATCATTCATCAAATGATCATCACCAAAAACAAACACCTTTCATATATGCAAGCACCACAATTATCATCATCAAATTGCATATAAAAATTCAACAACATAAATCAATACATGCAATCACCACATCTAATTATCAACATTAAGCATGTATACATTCACCATCAACAATCGACATTTATCATCACTATCAAATTATCATCAAAAGACAACCCTTTCAAGAAAGTCAACATTTAAGGAATTTAACAAAAACTAAGCAAACACATTCCATTGCCTCAATAAAACACATGCACTACTCACGTATGTTCATAGTAGCTTAGGCATATAAGCATCCTAGGCCAATTCCAAGAAATCACAATTTCACATCAAGTTCGTCTCATTTTGGTAAAACTCGCACCCTCTGGTTAAATCTCCACAACCATGTAAATAAGCTCAATGGCCTCAACTATGTATACACGTAAATCACATACGATTGCAGTAGTGTATACATGTGCGTTTCACCGGCCAAATACGAATAAAACGCTCATCTGACAATTTTTGGCTCAAAGACAAAGTTAACCAAACATAAATGAAAATCAATTGTAAACCAAGGTAGAATCAAGCTATGACACTCTAAGAAGCTTAATTATACATTGATTGAATAAGGTTAGGTGTTTGGAATCCATTGACATGCTTAAAAGTACACGAAAAAACGAGGTTTCGGGGTTCTGGAGAACTGACACGGTCGTGTCATCAGGACACGCGGTCGTGTCATCCCTTACAGGAGACTCTGACACGGTCGTGTCACCTAGACACACGGTCGTATCACCTCATCAGTAGAGCAAAATGCATTTTCACGTTTTCGCGCATAAAATCTTGTTTTCAAATCCATTTTCGATTCCGTTTTCGCCAATGCATACCTTACACTTAGACCATACAAACTACACTTGACAACTTAACATTTCAACTCAAAACAACATAATCAAATTCATCCCAAAATGACTTATTTTGCAAAAGCGCTTAAAAACGGATTTTACTCAAAAACCAAATTTCTTCCCAAAGTGATTTCTCTCCCAAAACCAAGTGATTAAAACAGAAAATCATATCATCCTAATTCATTCTAACAACTTCCTTAACTCATTCAACATCATCAAAATCAAACTTTTTCATTATCAACCCATTTTCACAAGAGTTGCAAAATCACCACAATTCAATCACAACAATACTTTCATCAACACCCAAAACATAAATTGATGAGAACATAATCACACAACAGCATCTACATCATATAATCATGATCTCACCATCATTCAACAACCACAACATCATTTTTCATCAAATTGAACAAAATCAACAAAGTATACATATATACACATTTTGAGCATGTAATTTCATCATCAACAACTTAATTATCATTAAATTTACATACCCAAACATTACATCAAAACCCAAGCACGAATTTCACCAATTAAATCCACAACAATCACTTTATACAAATAAGCACTTATGGGTAGAAGTAGAAAAAAAGATTATTCAAAGGATTATGAATGAAAACTAACCCCCTTACCTTAATTCTTCACAAATCTAAGCTAGTGCTTCACTTTAACTTCAATCCCTTGAGTTTCTACCCTCCTCTTGCTTCCCAAAGTCTTCTCTCTTCAAAACCCCCTTCTCTAGCTCTTCCTCTCTCTGCCTCTCTCAAATTCTTATAAAATGAACGTGAACCCTTTTTTCCTACAAAGACTAGAGCTTAAATAGTGTTCACACTAATGGGTTTAACCCGTAAGAGTCTAATGGGCTCAAAACTCTTATAAACTAACTCCTAACTCCTAAAGTTTCTATCCACTTACTGTTAAAAGTTATCGAATAATTACTGGTTCAAAACTAATTACCACCACCAAATAGTAACTTAGTAAAAATAGTGGTTCTCACTTGAAACACTAAAAATAACCCTCACCATGAAATTACTAATTTACCCTTGCTCACAAAATGACCAATATACCCGTGAGTCTAAAATGACTATAACACCCTTCTAAAACCGAAATTCACTAATTCTAACCCCAAAATACACAAAGGCAATTAATCACATATAAGCACATATAAACACATATAAATAAATAATAAAATAAATCTAGCGAAAAACGGATTGTTACATTGCTGACCTTCCTAATAAACCCTTTTAATCAAGGGTCCATTCTGTTGTTGTTTGAGAACAGATGGAGATGATGATGAGATTAGATGGATTTTGGTTTTATTTTGTGTTTGTTGATGTTGTACGAATTATTTGATATGGCTAGGTTTGTTGTTGTATGAGAAGAGATGAATCTGAATGTATTTTTTGTTGTTGGATTTCTTGTTGTTTGTTGTTGAACCTGTGTTGATTGTTGTTGCTTCAACAAACTCCATTTACTTCTTTCCCCAATTTTTTCGTTTGTTGTTGCTCGCTGGAAAAGAAGAGGAGAAAGGGATTGGAGTTGTTAATTTGGTATTAGGGGTATTTTAGGTAGTTCACATCTTTAGCATTAGTTTATGAAGATCAAGAAGTTGAAGATCTAACGGTCCCTTCTATGATAAACAGATCGAATGGTTAAAATTAACAAAATTAATAAGGTCACAATGGACCACTTTTAATGTTGGTCCACCATAGACATTTGAAGTCAAAGTTAACGGTTGAGATTTATTTAAAAAACGGAGGAAAAAGTGAGGGACCAAAAGGTACATTTTATTAATTATCAGACCAAAATGAAAAATTGAAATTATTTGAGGGACCATTGGATCAAATAAGTTTAAGTTTTATAAGAACCAAAACTTTTATAAGTATACATGACTTTGTATGTAAAAAAACTAATCATCTTTTAACTTTAAAAAAGCTGAATGTCTAACTTGACACAATAGTTAGTTCCATAGTTTGGAATACGGTCGTATAACAACCTCCTTATTTAAGATAAAGTTTTATTATTGTAGATAAAAAATTTCTTCTACTAACATCTTTTTTATAATATAGTTATACCTTAAAATGATTAAAATGTACTGATATAAAAATTTAAATTTTCATCCCAAAACCATTTTTCTCATATTCTCTTCCCACATTTCAAAATTATGTATCATCCAATACCAAATCTTCTCCCTCACTCTCATATTCACCATTAAAAGAAAGATTACGTGGAATTTGAAGACTTACCTTGAGTGTAAAAGATTTTTTTTAGGGACTCTCTAGCATAAAAGATGAACTCAGGGTCAACAAACTCTCTTTTAACAAATGCAAAAAGTCGTCATTCAAAATGAAAAAACTTGCTTATCCATGCAATAAAATGTTAATTAAAGATCTTGTTTGATATTTAATTTTCCGTCGTGCTTATCGGTTAGATATTCACGAATATTTGTGAGAGAGTGGGATTTTGAAACATTATTTTGGTGTGAATAAAATATCATTCATGTGCGATTGCAAAGATTAATCCTTTGAATTGAGTAACACCCAATGAGTGACAAAGCTTTTTTTTAAAAGATTTCACAATTGAGAGGTGTATTCAAATCAGAACCTCTAACTAAGCTGAAAGATATTTCTTATCATCTCATTTAAATGTATTTGAATATGTTTTTTTATCCCTATAAATATACCAACGTTTTGTTTTAGTCCCTCTAAAAATTTCCATCAACTTTTAGTCCATATAAATTTCCTTTTGTTCCTTTTTTCTGTTTTTGGCTCCCTTTGTAAATATTGTTCAGACCTTGTCGTTTTTCCTTGGCACCCCTTGTGCTGGGAATAACGCTTTTATGTGGTAATATATTTCATTTTAACCTCTTCAAAAAAAAATAATTTCAATCACTACTTTTGGTTCATATTTTCAAGTTAATTTTTGTATTTTTTAATGATATTGTGCAGAAATGTGTAAAATATTGTAAAAAAAATTTAAAAAATATATATAATTTTTTAACAAAACACAAATTAAATATAAATTTTTAACGGTCAAAGTTATAACAATTCATATTAAATTCATGTTTAGTTAAAAAAAATTATATTTTTTAGGAGAGATTCTTATAATATTATGAATTTTCCTGCAAATTTTTATTCAAAAATATGAATTCTAGATATGAGTTTACTTTAAAGGAAGGACCAAAGGTAAAGATGGAAAAAATTTTAGGGACTGAAAGTTGAAGAAAAAATTTAGAGGGACTAAAATGAAAAGTTGACGTGTTTATGGGGACTAAAATCATATTTAACCCATATATTTTTGAGGTGCAAGTAGCTTGTTTGGATTGACTTATTTTTAAGTTTATAAAAAAAGTTGAAGCAAATAAAAAGCAAGGACAGAAAATGGTGACTTAAAATATTTGGGAGATTAAAACTTAATGAAAAGTACTAGAGAGACTAAAAAACGAAATTTAAATGTTTTATAAGAACCAAAAACTTTTATAACCCTAAAAGTAAACATGATATTGTTTGATATTTAATTTTCAGTCGTTCTTATCGGTTAGATATTCATGAATTTTTGTGAGAGATGTGGATTTTGAAACATTATTTTGGTGTGAATAAAATATCATTTGTGTGTAGTTGCAAAGATTAATCCTCCTAATTGAGTGACTACAAAACTTTTTTCTTAAAAGATTTGACAATTGAGAGGTGTATTTAAATCAGAACCTCTGGTTAAACTGAAAGATATTTCTTATCATCTCATTTAAATATTTTTGAATATAAGAATATATTTTTGGGATGCAAGTAACCTGACTGAATTGACTTATTTGTATGTTTATACAAATAAATAAGTGTTTATGTTATTTCATAAGCTGTCGTTATCAAATATTGGATCTTTATAAGTTATTTTTTATAAACTATCTTAAGAAGTTTACCAATAATACATAAAATTTATTTTTTACATAAACTATTTTGCTTAATCTCAAAAATAATTTAATTTAATCCAATAAACCCTAAAAAATCCCGAAGAAATATAACCTTGTTACCGTGGTCTTGAAAATTGTTGTTCACACATTTGAGAAGGCTGAAAAACACGAGTAAATTACTCAAATGCCCCTCGGCAGTTAACTGCCGAATTTGATTGAAACCGGCTGCAGTTAACTCCCGAGGAAAACCTCGGCAGCTAACTACCGAAGTTCTGTTATAAGAACAAAACATACATAGGAGTTTCCGAAACTCTATTGTTACGTTTTTGGTTCTCCTAGGTGCGATTTTCAGTCATTTCAAGTCATTCCAAGCTAATTTCAATCACAAAAACAAGTAAGTTTTTTGAATCCTATTGCATTGTTGTTCTGTGGTTGAATTGTTTGTTTTTTTTTTGTTAAATTTCGATTATATAGGTTTTATTGATTTTATGATTTTATGATATGTTTGATTTATATTTAGGTTTTATTGTTTTGACGATTTGTTGTAGAATTGTTATAATTGTTAGAATTGTTAGGTTTAAGTTTTATGATTTTAGGATAGTTTAGGTTAGAATTGTTTAGGTTTAGGTTGTTATGAATTGTTATAATTGTTATAAAAGTTTTATTGAATTGTTAGGTTTAGGTTTTGATGAATTGTTGTAGAATTCTTTAGGTTTAGGTTTTGATGAATTGTTGTAGAATTGTTTAGGTTTAGGTGTAGGTTTTGATGATAGTTTAGGTTTTAATTTTATGATTTTATTGCATTGTTGTTTAGCTTAGGTTTTGATCGCCAATTTTTTTTATTTAGATATGTATCAGAATCAAAACCAAGGTAACGTTCAAGGTGATGACAAGAAGAAAGAAAAATCACCAATGACATGACACATAGTTGTCTGTGATGGTTCCGAAAAAAAGAAGGGTTCGAAGTTGCCGGTTTACAATCAGTCGAGGTTGAGGAGGAGCGGGAGGACATGCTATTTTGGTCCTCTACCAAAAGAAGGTGCCCCAGGGATCGTAGCGGGCAACCCGACTGACTTCTGTGACGAGGAAGAATGAATGTAATGGCTTCTAATGCCTAATTGTTTTGGATTTTTTTATGTTTTCTTTTTGTGTCGCGCGCATTTTGCTTGACATTATGATACTTTAAATAAAATCGCGTTTTGAATAATTTCGATTAAAATCGTGTATTTTGATTAAAATCACGTATTGGATAATTTCGATTAAAAATTGCGTATTCGAATAAACACTAATTAAGTCCAACGTGAATTCGAATAAAAGTTGCGTAATGAATAAATAAATTCGAAAAGTGGTAAATTCATTAAATTACATTACATTCGGAAATATACCTTCCAACTACAACAATTATCTTACCTTTGAATTGGGTAAATTCAAACTAGCTAAACAGTAGGACTCCAACATTCGACCGACATTTCTATTGTTCCATTCAAAAGATTAAATTCTTGTTAGGATTGGTTTAAATGACGGTATTCAAGTGTCAAAAGAATGAGGTCTATTCCTTGACACTTAAATACCTTCATTTAAACCAGCCTAACAAAAATTTAATCTTTTGAAAGGAACAATAGAAATGCCGGTCGAATATCTGAGTCCCGTCATTTAACAAGTTTGAATTACCCCATTCAAAGCAAGACAATTGTTGTAGTTGGAAGGTGCATTTTCCTACCTAATCACGATCTTCTGGCGGAATCAGACTCTTGATAATATCTTCAGTTGATCTCAGCAACGTTACCCGCATATCAATCCACTGGAACATGCAGTGCTCCCAAAACATGTTGTTCACGTTTTCGTCATTCGTTAATTCCACCCAAGTGAATGATACTCTCCCCTCGTCGAGCGTTGGACATTTATACCGAATGTATTCCACCCTCCTTGTGTCTTTGGGGTTAATTCCTTGGTTGAATTCATTCAGTTGATTCTTGAGACCTCTTAACGTTACGCCAAGGCACCGAACCTTCAACCTCTGAGGTTCTCCGCCGTTGAATTGTGCATGAACGTCGATCTACCCGACCATTGTTTCAAATCTACACAATAAGAAATTGAAAACAATCAATAAAAAACTCATTCAAACATTTCATCAAACACTTAGAGTGTAAATTATACATAAACCCTAAAAATAATAAAAATAACCCTAAAATGTTTTAAAAAAAACATAAAATAATAAAAATAACCCTAAAATGTTTTACCTAAAAAAAACATAAAAATAATAAAAATAACCCTAAAATGTTTTACCTAAAGATTTTAACATAAAAATAATAAAAGCAACCCTAAAATGTTTTACCTAAAAAAAAACATAAAAATAATGTAAAATATAACAAAATTATTCAACTTATATCTACTCTTAAAATAAATCATATACTCTTCTTGCATGTAAATCTACTTAAAAACTAAAATAAAAAATAAATATAAAACACCAAAATAAAGAATAACCCTAAAATTATAACATAAACATCATGCAAACATCTACTCTAAAAATGAATTATTACATGTAAATCTACTCAAAAACTAAACTAATTTAAATCTACTAAAAACTAAAAAAAAAAAACATTTATAACAACTAAATTTTAAGTTAATAGCTTTATGATGACTTACTTGTGATTTTGTTGAATAAATTTGGTAGGATTTAGTTGGGTTTTTTAGAGAGATTTTGAGAGAGATTTGTAAATTTTTGGTAAAATGAGAGTAATAATGGATGAGAGGGCTTCTGCGAGATTTGTAGCAGAAACGCATCAGCACTGCAACCGGTTTCTTCGTTCATCGACAATTAATTACCGATGAAACTTTTCGTCTTTTACATGTGTTTTTCAACCCTATCATGTCAACAACAATTTAAAAGTTATTTTTAGAGGACACAGTAAAATAGTTAAAGATCCTAATTACCGTGAGTAAAAATGTAACCCTACTGACATTTAAAAGTATTAAATTAAAATATTTATGAAATGATATGGTATGATTCAACGTGAATGTTTGTTTTTCTTTCTCTCTCTCTAAAAACACAGAGGCAGTAGTCTCTCTCTCTCTCTGAAAGAATGAGCGGCGGCCGCGGTGGTGGTGGTGGCGGGTCTAGGGTTCCGATCCCCAACAATGTACGGAAAACCATCCTCGACATCAGAGAGATCACCGGAAAACAACACACCGACGATGAAATCTTCTCTGTTCTTAAAGAATCGAACATGGATCCCAATGAAACTACTCAAAAGCTTCTCTATTTAGGTTTCTCATTTTCTCTTTCACTATTCTCTTTTCTTTTTCTCTAATTCATTATTTATTCGTTGCAAGTTTCAATCTTTACTTCACTATTATTCATAGCTACTTTTTTTTTTTTTTTTTTTTTTTTTTATTTTTTGCTTTTTTTTTTTGGTTTTTGTTAAGTTTAGCTGATTTTATTAATTTCGTTTAATTTAATTTTGATTTTACTGTTTTCTTGATTTAAGTGGTTTTTGGATTGACTTATTTGAGCTTATCTACGCCCATAAGTTTTGTGAGACTATTCGGTGGAATTTATAAAACAGCTTATGACATTGTTCATAAGCTGTTTTTGGCTTATTTTCATAAGTTCTTCAAGAAAGCTTAAAGAGCTTATAGGTTTATATGAAAAGAATTGGAAATTTATTTTATTTTTGCTATATAAATAGCTTATACATAAGCATTTATCATGATAAGTGATTATCTATAAGCTGCGAATGAGCTGTTTCTCCAAACAGGGTCTTAACTCAAGCTGTGTGTGGCTTTTTGGACTGTGAAAGTTTGTTATTTTTTTCCTTTAATTTTTTTTATTGTGCAATGCTTGGAAACATGATTGAAAATAAAGAGATTGTAAGATGTTAAAAGCTTACAAAATGGGATTTAGGCCCTTTTTGGATAAATAACTTATTTGCAGCTTATTTCACAAGCGCTTATGTTGTATTAGCTATTTCGATAGCAAAAGATAAATTGTTTTTGGATAAGCTATACGTGGATTTCGTAAGCTATTTTTGAGAACTTATGAAAATAAGCTGAAAACAGCCTTTGAACAATGTCATAAGCTATTTTCACAAGTTCTCTCACAGTCTCACAAAATTTATGCCAATAGATAAGCTCAAATAAGCCCATCCAAACAGGCCCGTAGCACCTTTCGAAGGGTTTAGTTGTTCTTGTTGTACATGTTTGATGTTTCTCAAATAATGGCTGAACTGATGAAGCATTATATGTCACGTAGTCATTTATGATTTCTTGAACATAAATAGTTTATGTCATCTCTGAGATATTGAGTTTTTCGTTTTTATGTTCGGTGTATTAACTGGTTTGTTGAATTATTTTTTTTTTGTTTGCAGATACTTTTCATGAAGTAAGAAGGAGACGCGACCGCAGAAAAGAAGTAAGATTTTGTTTTTCTTTGCCCTAATGTTAGTTCTTAGTATTTAGTTTATTTATTTTCCCATTACTAGTAGAGGAGTTAAGGAGCGGAGTAATATTGAGGTCGAGGGTTGGATGATCCCCACTCCCAGCATAATACTAACAATTACTTACAATATTTTTCTAGTTGGAACCGAAACAGTGGAGGGCTAACAGCCTGGGTGGTTTTCTTTGGGTCCTTTGCCTTTATTTTGATATTCTAGCTGTTTTTTTCCTGTTCCTGCTATGTTTTGGAACAAGAATATAGGAGGTTTTTTATTGAGGTTTGTTTGGTGGGGAAGGGGCTTGTTTATTAACCCTTCTTTGTACTCTTTTTCCTCCTTTGCGGGTTGTGCGCGTCTTGTGCTAACCTTGCTTAATAAATTTTTGCTGATTCAAAAAAAAAACTTACAATATTAACATTGACCATTTTTAAAAAACTCGATATGCAATACAATTTAAGTTGGTGTGTAATTTTTTTAATTGCATTTGAAAGTTAGGTTGGTGTATCCAGTTGATTTCTTGCCTAAATATACGTCAGATTTCCACTCTTGTTGTGTTATGAGCTCACTTGAGCTGTCATTGTGTTATAAAATCCTCATTTTCCCTAACTATCTGAATATACATGGTTGCAATAGGTATTTGATTCCATCCGTTTAGTATGCACTCTGTAATCATGTGCTTGCTAACCGTAAAAGACCTGTTTTATGTTTTGTAGTGGGTTGTATACTTGTTATTTAACATTTCATGCATGTTTTTGTGATTGCTCAAGTCTATTTGTTTCCATAATTTTTTCTGATGTTTATTAGCCCTACCTGATTTGTTTTTAACTTGACCATTGTAGGGATTGAGCAGCAGGGTTTCTGAGGAGTCTAGATCAAAACAACGTGGACCGGGGAGGGGAGCAAGAGGTTTTTCGGGGGGCTATTCCTCAAACTTTCCTGGTACATTTTTCATACTTATTAGAGGCTAGATAGTTGGATTTGTTTCTGTTGTCCTCTGCTTCGTTTATGAAGATTCTTAAGGTCACCAAGAAACATCAGTCTGTAAAATACTTTTGGAATGCAACTACTAGTTAGTTTTGTTTGTGTGTGTTTGTATGACGTCTACACTAGGTGGTTCTTTCCTCCTAAAATAATTTACGAGATATTTCAACTAAGACCTGAGAATTATACTTTAATTTCGTTTTGCATGAGCTCTATTATACTCCCTTTTTAATCAATCAAGATGAAATAAAATAGCACTCTGTCCCCACTTTTATCTTTTGATGCTATTGCAGTTATCTTTTCCATATTATAGAGATCTTTCCTATTCATCATCATCATCATAAAATTTCCTGCTTATTTTATTAGCTCATTAGTTGTTTCCTTTTCTTTCAAACATCTCTTGCTAGATGGTGGTGGTGGTGGGAGGAACCTTCCTATTCGAAGGGAAAATGGTGTCCATCACATTGCAGAGAGAACTCATGCTTCCTCTACTCAGCCAGATTTACAGAAAAACACTAATGCAGCACCCCAAGCCTCAAGGTTGTAATTTCTATTATATTTTCTTAACTTGTTTATCTAACCATACTATCTCTGATTATAAGAAAATATAATAGCGGAAGGAAAGAAAATGTTTTTTAATTTCCTGTTTGACGATAAATAGCAAGGCAAGTCACAAAATTAGTAAAAATACGAAAGAAAAACAAAGTAAGGTGATAATTGATATCCCTTTTGTATTTGTTTGTTTGCATTTGAAATTCTAACTAAATCTCATTCATTCTGGTAATTTTTTTTTTCCTGAGTGAACCTTTTACAAATATAACGTTCAATCAAGAGATCATGCACAAAATTTCTTGTTCATTAAAAATCATTAGCGCTCTATTGTTTCATAACTTTTGTGTAATAACTACAATATTGAAGTAATTTCCTGCTTGATTTTGTATTTACTGATGCAGTTTATTTGACAAGTGGCTTGCATGAGCAACTTGATAATATCTCACGATTCTTCAATTGCAGAGGTTCAGCTGTTGCACCCCGTAGTGCTGCAAATCAATCCAATGGGAAGTCTGGTCATGGTTCTTCTGGCCAATCTCTCATAGGTAGTGTTGTTAGTGTCCCACAAAGCAGTTCAGCTTCTAATGACACTGTCAATCAAGAAACTGTGCAACCTCAAGCTGTTGTTGTTGCAGCAACCACTTCTCCTACTCAAACCTTTGCCTCAATTACAAGAACTGACCAAGGAAAATCTTTCTCAAGTTCTGATCAACATCAAATTTCTGTACCGGGTGTTTGTTCCTCTTCAGATCCTGTGCTGGCACCATCTATCTCCCAGATTCCTGGTGTTGGCGGTGCTGTCAGTAGGGAAGTAGGGAGTGACCGGATATTCGCTGGGCCAAATCATGTTAAAGGAAACAAAATTGAAGAAGCTGGTGATTTATCAGCATCCGAGAATGATAAGTCCGGGTCCATGAATTCAACAAGCAACCCGAATGCTATACCAAAGTCAAATGAAGTTGAAAGTAACCGATTATCTGAGCCCTTGCAACTCTCATCGTCTTCATCATTGACTTCCAGTTGCGTTAGCCAACCGCCTCAAGGTAAAGTTTTTATTCCATACGTGTTAAATCTTATAAAAAAATTGTTTGACGTATACGGTTTCCATCTCCTCACTTTCTGGTTTAGGTTGTAGTCTTTAATTTTTTTATCGAAACAATTTTACCAGATGTATATGGTCATTGTTTTCCCTGGTATTGGAGGACAATATTATCCCTCAAGAGAGTAATTGAACTGAAGTAAAGCCCACTGGGTCTAGAAAAAGTATGGCAAAAAAAATCTTTGAAACCTTTTCTGAAGATATTTTAAGGGAAAATCAGCCTGATTGTCTGTGTTTGGATTTTGCTCCTATCAGTTAACTCCAGATTTTTTTGTGCTGAAATAATCCCACATTTGATGGAATCATACTGACAATCCAGAGTCACCTAAAATTCTGTTATTAATTTTTTTTTTCCGCTCCATTCTTTTTGATTTTTCTCTAATTGTATTACTTTTATAAAAATGCCTGTCGATGCGTTTGCAGATGTTTCTAAAACAGCCAATGTCACAGAGGTCTCAACTTCAGAAGCTCCTGTGCAGTCAACTGAGTTGAGGCAACATGTTACTTTTCCAAACCATTTCCAAGTGCCTGAGGCTTTAAAAGGTGGTCTGACATTTGGAAGCTTTGATACTTTTGATCCAAGTGAAAAATCTAGCAGTGTAACTGGTTGTGACAATAGCACTTCTCCCACTACTGAATCTTCTTCAGTGAATGCTGAAACTGTTAATTCAAGGTTTGTAATTTATATGATCCTAATGTATGTGCTTTTCTTTGCATGGCAAATTAGAGATTTATCATATTTTGTTCCCTCTTGCACCTTTTAAATGGTGTACGAGTGATGTATGGTTGGGTTTACTTAGATCCTCCGTCTCAAATTGTAAGCAAAAAAAAATCAAATCACACATTACGAAAACTAAAACATAAGAATTTGGAGTATAGTTTTTTGTGTTTTCTTTGGAATAAGTTTCATGGGAAGATGTAAAAACAATTTTCATTGGCTATTAATTATGAAGAAAATGGAAGAGAGATAAAATTGAATGTATTTTGCATTTAATTCCATGAGTTTAAGCAAAAGTTTTTCTTGGAAAATATGTTTTTTTAAAAAAAAACAAGATTAAATAGGTTAAAACTTTGTCTTTTTTGATTACATTTTGGGACAAAGAAAGTGAGTTTTTTTTTCTTCCTACATTTTGGGACGGAGAAAGTATATTAAACCTCTTGATTAAGGGTTGTTTGAGAGTAGGGAGGAGAGGAGAAGGGTTTGATGGGAATGAGAAGGGGAATGAAAGCTGGTGTTTGTTTGGGAGAGTTTTTGAGGGGTGTTGAGGGGAAGGTTTATGGCGAATATTTTTTTGGTTTGTTTGAGAGTATCATAGACAAAGAAATGATCTGGTTTTTAAAGCTCTCCACAACCCTCTAAAGTCTCCCCCAATTCATCTTTTTGAGTTACCCCAAATTAGGGGTTTTAATTCCATGGAGAAAATAAACTCATGCAATGTGAGACTATCCCCCCTTCCCCTTCCATTCTCTCCTCTTTCCCCTCAAACCCTGCCTTCCCTTACCCTCCCAATTCCCAAACAAAGCCCGAGAATAACTATAATGAACCTTAAAGTTGGTGCTAGAAAGGTGTATAGGTTCTTTTATGAATTATTTTGATTGCATTAATTGATTAATCCTCCTATTACCAAAAAGGAAGATCATCTTGATGCCATGTTGTAATCTATGTTTTGATGGTATTTCTTGTTTTGATGTAGCAACCAAAGCGCGCCATTGCCCGAACACGGAGATCATCTTGATCATGCACATTCTTCATCTTATTTAATTAAAGAGGCACTGGCTTCTGAAGGCATATCTATAACTGGTAATGATTCAAAGATTGAGCAGCCAAAGCAGGAGGTATTGTTAACTCCCGAGGGCCATCCAATTCTGACTGTTCAAAGTGCTCAAAACTATGGTTTGAATTTCATGTCTACCATGTTAGGGCCTCAGCAAGTTCAATTTGAGGGTAGTGAGCTTCAAGCGCAAGAAACACCACACTTCCCTTCCTTTGTAGTAAGTTCCTCCATCATGTATTTCTTAGATTTTCATCTACTTAATATTTATTCAAATTATATTTCCCTATGTCTTAATACTATCTTTTTGGTTTGGTGTTCTGATACTGACTTGTATTCATATGGTTGGAAAGGTTATTAACTTTCCTCTCACATTAATTTGCACTAATACTTGTATTTGTTTATTTATTTTGTTTTTTAGAGTATATATCTGTTTTTATTTATACTAAAAGCTGTTTGCTCTGAGGTGATTTCCCGGAATTTATGATTGAAAACTCTGCAACAAATGAAAGTATCTTGAAAAGAAAGAGCGTCATTTTAGCTGGTCAATTTTATGCTTAATATTTTTTAAAATTAAGCATATATTAGGCCCTTGGTATTGTTTGAAGGTTCAATTCTATTATTCAGTAGTTTATTTGTTGACAGGCTTGGATTGTGTCATGTATGTCTAAACTACACATCTTGGATCATGTTTAGTCAACTCCATGCTTACTTCAAAAAACAATAACTAAGTTTAATTTTGCATTTTGTTTTCTTCTGTACAAATTTAGACATAAAGTTAGCTACTGGTCAATGAAAAGGAATAACTGGTCAATGAAAAAGAATGTAAGGAAATCAAATTCCTTACAAAGAATAAACTTAAAGAATGTAAGGAAATCTAATTCCTTCCAAAGAATAAACATAAGTTTATCTTTGCATTTTGATTTTTTATGTATGAAAAGGAATGTCAATTCGTTACGAAGTATAAGAGTTGTAAGGAAACCAAATTCGTTACGAAGAATAAACTTGAGATTGGAAATCAATTGGTTCTATTACGTTTCAAACACAAACTTAAGTTTATCATTTTCTTTTCTTCAGAAGAAATTTATGTTTTTGATTTATTTGATTTCCTTATATTTAATTATGAATCCATTTGATGGTTGGTTATACACACACTCACACACATACATTTATTTTCCCTAATATCTCTGTCATTCTTTAAACATTGCAGACTGCAAGTTCTCAGGCTGTGTCTCCCAGCCCAACTCCACCTCTACAGAGCTCTATACCTGTGTCTCCACAGCCCGTTTCTTATTTTAGGCCACCATACCCAGCTAACTTCTTCCCATATGGCCCCTATTACCCCCCAATTTACCTGTCTCCAATGCATCAATTTTTAAGCCACAATGGTTTCCCTCAACAGCCACCAGCTGGAAACATGTATCTACCAGCCGCGGCTGCAGCTGCTGGGATCAAGTTCCCTCTTCCGCAATTCAAGGCTGGAGCGAACACAGGAAATATGGCTCATATTGGAATTCCTTCGGGATCATATATCACTCCACCTGTTGGATATGCTCCTAGTCCGACTGTGAATACTGGAAGCTCTGCCGGAAATGAAGATACTGCAGTGTCTCAGTTGAAAGAAAACCAGATCTATACAACTGGACAACTGGTTGGTTTACTTATTGCTGTTTTTTTTTTCCTTTCCATCTGTGCCTATTTCTTCAAAAAATAAATAGAAGAATTTTACAGACTCTGGCTTCAACATTATCAATATTATTTTGTTATTGAGTCTACATTTGATTCATCAATTTTTTATTGAAATACTTGGATTTTCCGTAGTTACTAAACTTGTTTTCTTATTTTTAATTTTTTTGCTGCAGAGTGAAGGCTCTGCTGTGTGGATACATGCACCAGGCCAAGATATATCCGGTTTGCAACTTAATTCTCTATATAACCTTGCCCCTCAGGGGCAACATCTCACTTTCCCCCAGACACAGGCTGCTCACGGAGCATTTCCTGGTATCTATCAACCAGGGCAGACAGTAGCTTCACCTTCTACCCTTTTGCAGCAGTCTCAAGCTGTCGCTGGACCTGTTGAAACTGTAGGTCCGCCTCCAGGATCTTATCAGCAGCTACCGCCTTCACAGATCAATTGGAATTCTAATTTTTAGGATGGGAAACATGTTCTTGGTGCCATATTGTTAAAATGCACATATGATGTGCTCAAATCCACGAAGAATGAACACTGGCCTGATCTGAAGTGTAAATAACAAATGCGGCCAAAAAATGAGAAAAGAAATTAGTAACTGTTTTTGGTGCTGACGATTTTGAAGGGTGCTGCTAGTTGCAGGTTTTATATTTATTTTTATTTTCGAGGTTCAGTTTATTCATCCCTCACATGTTCTTTTTCCCCTTAGAAACATGTAGTTGTTGGTATAAGGACCTTTAGTAATTCCTGATGATATTATACCAAGCCAACAGTTCAATAGAGTTGGTGAGATTTTTCAATTTTTCCGTTCTCAATTCTCACCTGTATACTACATTTTGATAGCTGAAGACATTGAATTATACTGTTCTATATGGTTAATGACAATTGCAGAATCTATTTTTCTTCAGCAATTCATTTCTGATCTTCGGGTTTTTATATGCTTTCCTTCATGTAGCTGGAGCTCTTATTATCTAACGGAGGAGTGCGCATGGGGATAAATTTATTTGTCCGGTTTCTTTTCATTAGCAACTCAAGTTTATAAATTCTTTGCAGCATTGAGTCAAATATGTGGGTTTTAACAATCCTTCATTAGGCAAGTAACTGCGAATGACATTTTTGTGTCTTCCTACATATTTCACCTTTTGTCATCATAGTTACCAGTCAATTTCAACACCACAAATTTACCGTTAACGGTGTTGGGAAGACCATATTGATAGCATATTTGGAAGCTTGTATAGTTTGGTGCCCCCTTTAATATCACCTTTTAAAGTGTAAAAGCTAAATGAGAGCGAGATTAGAAAACAATCATTTTAAAAACAAGTTTTCAATGTTCCTTTTGTATATCGTTTTTTTTCTGCTACTTCATTGTAAATTAAGGTCTTTGTTTTATTAGATCAGCAATGCTATACAACGTGAATTAAGCTTCCCAAGAATTTCACGGTGGTCACGTAGTATTGTTTTAGTAAGAGAGAGAGAGAGCGGTTTTTAATTCCGGATTTAGTGGAAAACATGGTTGACTAGCCTTTTGCGAGATGGATTTTTGCTATATATACATTTCCCTTTTTAGATCCGCAATTGGACTACTCCTCGATATGTACCTAGACATCTAATATAGGATTTAATTGCCTTTCAAGTGAGCGACTTTAAGAATTGAACTTAGGTTATTTTTTGGGCAGAGTTAATGATAATGATATAGACCGGAATATGAGGGACAAGGAAAAAAAGCTATTAATATATATATATATATATATATATATATATATGTATATATATATATATATATATATATAT
>Ga0228710_1004307_pt1 | contig 22504 bp, 13 predicted proteins | sample MedpolnodulmetaG_FD_177995 | JGI IMG/M metagenome (GOLD analysis project Ga0228710, IMG submission 177995) | Root nodule microbial communities from Medicago polymorpha collected in Santa Monica, California, United States - pink nodules | ecosystem: Host-associated > Plants > Roots > Nodule...
GTCACAATATATTTCCGCCTACTTTGTAGAATATGTTGCTTTAGGGGGAAATATAACCAAATTAAGGATGCAATTCAGTCGTAAAGAAGAGACATTATTTCAACACCGACTTTAATCCATTTAAGTGTTTGACTATGTATTATTTTCATTATTTTTTGTTGTTGTTGAGGGAATGTATTATTTTCATTATTATTTGTAGTCAAATTAATATGTTGAGACATTATTATTTCTAGATAATGAATAAAACGACAAAACAAGCACGAACAGATGCGGGGCAAAATTGAAATAAGATTAAAATAATTTAACTTGGGGAAGAAGAAGGGGATTCACGTGCTATAAAAAATTTGTGACGAATTCAACTTAATTCATATTCATATTTTCTTGTAAGAAAAAAAAACTTTGGTTTCATCGACACAAAATGAGTTAGAGACTTAGAGGATATTTTGGGATGCAATCTGATGACCAAATCAAATTCAAACCCGAACCTATTAAATTTTTGTGAATGTATTTTAAGACTTTTATGTGTTTAGAAGTAATATCATGTCATGTGTTTCATAAATTAGCTCTCAAACTCTCAAACATAATACTCCCTCGGTCGCTTTATATATGTAACCCCCTTCTTAAGAAAAGTCGTCGGTGTAATTAATGTGTCTGTTTTATGTGTTAATATTACCAAATTATCCTTTGTTTGTGTGTGTATCAAATTTGACTTTTCATATTTCAAGACAAGTTAGTAGTATTAATTACGGGTATGTTTAGGAAAAAAATAATAAATGCATCTAGTAATTTGAAAAGGGATTTACATTTAGCTACAAAAATAAAATCAAATGGATGCTTAAATATAGGGACGGAGGGAGTTATAAAAACTACTATAAATTAACTATGGTGACCTACTAAAAAGTTTCTTGCTGACTATGGAAGAATGCAAGGAGAGAAAACTTTGTTTATGCACACATGGGGTTTAGGATAATTGGATTGGATTTATCTAACCAATGGCATTTTATTTATACGGACATAGCATCTTAGAAGAAAAAAAATTATGGGTAACATACATAGTGAAAAAAAATTGGTGCACGACATCGTAAATTTTTTTATTTGAGGCTGTGCATAGTCTCTCTCTCTCTCTCTTTTTTTTGACGTTATTGCATAGTCATCATCATGTGTATAAAAATCAAAGTTGTGCATAGATATCATGATTTATCATTTTTAATTTCCGTCAAGAGTGAATTAACTATTTAATAAATTACCATACTAAAAGCAACTCAACACAATTCAAGTAAATGATGATACAAAAATGAACTTTTACCGGTATTCAGTTAATCAATCTCTATTTGGTTGGTATCTTTTTTTTATCTTTTCTTTTGGTCCAGGTACTCATGACTTAGAGAAGTTTGTTTTTGCTGGAAAATTCGCCAAGAAAATAAAGTTAACAGAAAGTTAATGGTGTTAATAGAAAAAACGAGGTTTTTCTGTATTTGATGAAAACTTAAGGAAATTAGTCTATGTTTTAAAACTAAAAATGAGGTTAATGTCATTTTGGTAGACCTTAGAAGATGTAACCGTAATTTTCCCTTAATAGAAAGTAAAAAATTCACTATACCAGCATAAGTAAAAGCCATTAAACTAAATGGAGCTGTAAACCTTCTTTTTCTAATTACAGCTCAATATGGTTGAGACAAAACAAGTGAATCAAAAGAAGCAGATATATCCTGCTGGATGCATATGGTCCCGGTCGCGACGGAAATATAATTGCTTTATCGTCAAAGTCGACTTAAAGACACGTATGGAATATGTTGGTGGACCCACGCTGTCTCTTCCATAATCAAACAAACACAGACACATATTTGATATTTCACTGGTGGTGGGTGGTGAATGCTATTAAAATTCAACCAAAATAAGCCATTGGATTTTAGATTTCAATACATATTCATTTTGTCAATAATTTTATACACATATATAACCGAATTAGTTAGACATACATTTTAATCTTAAATAATGTTTAAATTAACTATTTAAAAAAAGCTAAAAAATCAAACTAGCACCAAATTTGGTTATTTTGAGATAGAGTGTGGTAGAAACTTTTATAGTCTTAATCACTATCACACACAAAAAAAGTGTGGTCGATGGGATTTAGAAATGAAATATAATACCCACCATGTATGATGTACCTCTAAGTCAAACCAACACACCGTAGACAGCCGATAGACGACAAAGCTTAAGCATATTAGGCAGCATTTATAGGTTTTCAGAGTGTGATCAATCTACAAGCAGACAAAGGTTAAACAAATAATAAAAATCAAAGCGGTGTGATGAAACGTTGAACATATTCGTTGTATAGTATATTAGTATTTTTTTTAGTTTTACTAGCTAAGATTTTTTTTTTGGTTAATCCAACTAGACTAATATTGGTAGATTCTAAAAATGTAAAATGTAAAAATTGATCACCCAAACGACTTGCTTTTCTCTATAAATAAATATAACCTATCTCATATGTTGTCATTACTCATTTTCTTTCATATATCAATCTCTATTTCATACTTCCTCTATATTACTTTTTTTTCTTCTTTCTTTTCATACTTCCTCTTGCTAACAATGGCTGATAACAACAACAACAATAACAATGTCTCTGCAGGTTCAGGTTCTTCTTCACGTGGAACCACAAATAGGGGAAGAAATAGTCTATATTATGTGACACGTCCACCCCCCAGAGTTGAAGGTGATGCAAGTAACAAGACTAAAGGTCCAAAGTACCCTGGGATGCAAGATGTTTTTGGCATAAGGCCAGGCAAATGATCATTTGATTTTGCACCATATATGTTTCTAGGTTTTTTCGTCATTTACTGTTTATTATCAAGTTTCTCAAGTTCATCTTTTGATCTTGGAACGTATTTTCTTGTTGTATTTCATACTAGTCTTTTTGTTACTGTTTTTTCTTTTTCTTCAAAAGATGTGTGGAAAGGATTATGTGTTCTTAATTTTCTGTATTGGTTGTTTGTACCGGATATTTAATTAGCATAATTTTGTTCATGTGGTTCTTCCCATATCTACCTCTTTCTCTTCTTCTCTTTTTTTTTTGTTTGATTTTTTATTTTATAAAATCTCTTTCTTGTTCTCTACCATTGTATACTACTACAAAAAGTTTTAATAGCGACAGAGTGAAAATCACGAAATTTGTCTAAAATTCCGTCGCTAAGTATTAGCGACGCTAAAATTAAGCGATATATTTTATTTTTTCGTCTCTAATTACCCTGCCCACCTTGCATCTTCGCAAGTCGGATTTTGCTTTATATGATCTGGAATGGGAAAGATTCATGACTTATAATTTTGTTAGGGTTTGAACAAAAAGTTTGTTTGAAATTAAGAGAAGGGTTATGTGGGTTGGTCAGTAACGTGTCAGAGTAGTAGTACTACCAGTAATAGTAATGGTCACTTGACTTTTTTGTTTTGAGGTAAGGTGACTTGTGTTTAATAATGAATTTGTTTCTTTCTACTAATTAATCAACCAAATCATAACGGCCTTAATTAAATAAATTAGTAGTACTCCTAAAGAATTTAGTTCTTTCAGCTTAGTCAATGAACGAAATCATAATGGAGTATAATTTTATGTTAACTTAGTCCAAAAAAAAAAATTTAAATATGTCACCGAATTATTTAAGTTATCAATATATTATTTATTTTTTGTCTCCAATTCAAACAACTAATTCATTTTCCATTTATACTAAGCAGTTTCTCATTCATCAATATTTAGCAACTTTTTCTCTGTCCAAAAGAATTCAGCAATTATTTGCATCTTCGAGCCATTGACTATTTCAGAATTTATGTGGGTGACATTGCAATTAAAGATTGATATTGTGAATAGTCAAAGGAAATGCAAAGTGAATAAAATTACTGAGTAAAAAAACTATAAAATTAACATTTATTGTTGCATTATAACAGTAATTTTTTTACTGATGAAAATAACACTGATGAGACTTTTTCTTTAAAATGCTAATAACACCGGTGAGGTTTGTATCTACTCCCTTCGATCTTAAATGTAAGTAACTTTTTACTTTTTAGATTCATTCAATAAATAATGTATGTGGTCTATATCATAGAGCACATACATTATTTATTGAATGAACCTAAAAAGTGAAAATTTCCTTATATTTGAGACCGGAGAGAGTATTTTACAAAATTGATCTATATTTTCTACCATTTGATGGGTTGTTATTTAGCAGTAATGATTTTTTTTTAAACAGCTATTATTATTACTATTGAATAAGCACAGTCCCTTTTTTTTTATGCAGCCCCACATGTTGCTTCAGATGCATGCATACCTTAACAATTTTTTTTTTTAACAAGCACTAAAAATATCTTTAAAAAATGCATCTAATAATTTTTAATAGAAAAATAGGTGCACTGAGATTTATCAACCTCTTTTAAACTTTTCACAAAGAATTTACTGTGATAAAAGAACTTTTAATCTCGCACATAATTGTCATATAATTCTGTGAAGATTTTCTGTGGGTCCGGTTGCTTTGAAAATGTTTGTCGTCGACATAAAAGCACGAGGCTTTTGTTTGTACACAAAATGGTTGTTTAATCAATGGGTAATTAATTAGTGATCTTTTTCTTCTTCTACGTGCACTCCAACAAAAAAGTGATATGATCCTTTTATACTCATTATTCACCACCACCTTTTATACCTCCCATCAAACAAAAAGATAATCCGGTATAACAGTCCTCTAATCTGCACCGAAAAGCAGCCAATCTTTTTTGTATTATGGGTTGGAGTACCATGTACTCATATATTTTTTAATAAGAAAACAAAAAGAAAAAAACAAATTGGTACAACATCTTAAATCATATGAATAGTACTACCTCTAAATTCTAATCTTTCAAAATTAAAACATTAGGCTTTTTATGAGCCAACAATAAATATATTGATTTATATATTTAAAAAGCTAAAAATTAAACTAACATCAAATTGGTATGATTTTTTCTCTCTTGATAATATGACATAAACTTTTTATGTTCTTACATCTTACTATTACAACAAGAAAAGTGATATATCATATATGTAGGTGTAGGCGAGGGTGTGGTGAGAACCCACAAAATTCAGCAAGAATTGGAAGGGCGGAGCGACAATGACTTACTTGCTTCTCATTCGAGCCACTAGATCGTTTTCCATTTTAAAAATAAATAAATAAAAATCAAAATAAAATTCAACTTACCTAATTTTATTAGATTCTTTATTACGATCTACACAAAATTGATAAAAAGAGATCAAATTAATACAATAGTTCAAGTAATAGATTATAATCATTCTAAAAACAACAATGCTATATATCACGAGAGTTTTCTCACGATTGTTTCACAAATAAAAAACTAATGTGCTATCAAAAAAATAAAACAAATTAAAAAGGTCTCACTTACCATACATGCAGTTGCTATAATAAATGAGTTAAGGAGTGTTGTGATAATTCTTGAAAAATTTTGTCGCTATAAGAAGTGCATTTAATTTAATTTTTTTTACAAAAAAAGTGAATTAATTTGCGATTTATCAACCTCTTTTAAACTTTGGGAAATGTTAACCAGTGTCCGGGGTACGAGGGGCCACTAATTAAGAAATTATAAAAGAAAATTTTATCTTGGAAATAGTGTATTATAGTTTTTGAAAGTTAAAAAAATGTTCTTTTCAATGCAAAACTTGACTTTTATTTCTTACTTTTAATTCCTTAATTAGTATTCTGAGGGCACCGGTTAACAAAATGATTAAACTTTTCACCCCAGAACTTTTTCACACATACTAATTATCATGTTGAGATTTTATATGGATTTTTCCATTTAAAGCATAGGGATTTGGTGTTTAATTATTTTGTCTGTCGTCAAAATAGAACGAACAAAACTGCGTGGTTTATTCATTTATGATGCCTACCACATGCACTCTTTTTTCTTCACGTTGCTTTCAGATGTTGCTTTCAAATGCCTTACCTTAACAGAAAGTGACGATCCATTAATTATATCTCTCTTCATAAACCAAATTTATTTTTTTAGGAAAATGTTAACTTCTGCCCTTAGGGCATAAGTTAAGAAACCAAATGTAGAAGGTTTTTTTTAAAACTTATGCATTCAATGTCTTAAAAGTTACAAAAGTTATACTTTTAATATTAAATTTGTTTTTAATCTCCATTTTAAGCTTCTTATACCTAAGCTTAGATAATATGAAGAGTACTGGATTAGCCAATAAGCATTATGCATAGTAAAATGATAAAAAAAATGGTTTAAATGTGTGTTTAGTCTCTGCACTTTTACTCAATTTTGGCTTTGGTCCCTGTACTTTTTTCTGTCTGGTATTGGTCCTTGCACTTTTTAAAATTTTTGGCATTAGTCCTTCTGTTAAATATATGTTAAAAAAAAAACAAAACTAACGGTTTGCCACGTTGACCAATCATGGCACGCCACGTGGCACACTTAAAGACAAAAAAAATTCAACTTTTTAATTATTATTTTATTCATTATTTTTTAACTTAAAAATATCATTAGTCCCTACATTTTCAACATTTATTGTTATTAGTCCCTGCACATTGGTATTGACCTCTAATTATTTATTTTTTTTAAAAAAAAATTATTCAATGAATTTATTATGTTTTATTATTGTTTTGTTCATTATTTTTATTGAGAATAATCATAAAATCAAAAAAATCTTTTTAAAAAAATAAGAAAGTTTAATAAAACTTAACTTGAAAAATAACAATTGTATAACATTATATTTTGCTTACCAGTCACGATTTTACTTGTAATAAGTAAGTTTAATAAATATAAATGTTTTTTTTGAGAGAATAATAAATATAAATGTTGTTAACACAATTTGTACTCCAATAGTGTATTTTACTGAAATAAAATAGAATTTCTATGACATGAACCAACATAAACAAATGAGAGAGGTGCGTAAGACATTGACTACCATCATATAATTTATTGAATTTCAATAACATAGATCAAATACATAATAGTGCGAATGTTAGGTCGTTGTCTAAAAGCAATGCAGTGTATAGCTTGAGTACTGTGTCACATAAGCAATGATCGTTGCATCACCATATGAGGTTTGAAATATGATTTATGATAGAAGATTATAATATAATTTGATTTAGTTAGCCAGCGATAAAACTTGATCATTTTTGGTATAAAAAAATCATTAGAATGATCCACATTGGAATTACTACACATTTTACTCTAAAAAAGTTTTATTTATTATATAAAAAGTAGTAGAGATAAGTAAGATATTTATCCCCCTTTGAAAAAACAAGCTAAGATATTTATTGTCAAATAAAAGGTATAAGTAATATATTTTGTTCTTTAAAAAGATTTTTTTTAAAAAAAATCGAAATAAAATCAAAAAAATCTTTTATTGAATTTTTTTTTTGTGATGGTCGGGATTTGAACCCCGTTGCATATATTATGCATTGTCCATACCAATTGAACTAAGCTCACGAGGACTTTTATTGATCTTTTATTAAGCTTTAATCAATTTTTAAAAAAAATATTTTTTTGATTTTATTTTTTTTATGATTATTTCAATAAAAATAATGAACAAAACAATAATAGAACATCATAATTTTATTGAATGTTTTACTAAAAAAAATAAAAAAAATCCAGGGATCAATATCAAAGTGCAGGGACTAATAAAATAAAATACAATCCAACCGCTTAAGTATTGATACTTTTGCAGTTTTGGCCCCAAGACCAATTTTGACCAAGTCAATGCTGACGTGTGTAATTATTTATTTTTTAAATTTTAAAAAACTAAAAATATTTTTTTTTATTTTTTAATTAAAAAATAAAAAATATTTTAAAAAATAAAAAATTACACATGTGGCGGTCACGTCAGCATTGACTTGGTCAAAATTAGTCTGGGGCCAAAACTGCAAAAAGGACAATGCTTAAGAGGCTACCTTACAGAGAGAAGAAGGTTTAGAGAGAGGCGGCTAGGGTTTCAGAACTTTTGTGAATTAGGTTAAGCACTCACAACAAGTTATTAATGCTTCAACACAGGGGTTTTATTTATAGAATCACTTGTGTGGTCAACAAGACAAGCACTTAAGTACACCGTACCTTACGGTGGACCACGTTTCTCTATTTTTCGTAAATTAAGTAATAAAGTCATATTTAATTATTTAATTACTAATAAGTCCTACTTATTATTTTATAAATAAGTCTCACTTATTATTTTAATAAATAAGTCTTACTTATTTATTTCTCTCATCTATCTATCCTTTGTGTGTGACCCTATAGGTTCCCGTAACGTTGACAATAATATTAAATCATATATTTAATATTATAAACAGTGAGCGGTATCTAGCAACACAACACTGCTACCCAAGTGACGAGAATGTCATGTGATCTGAAGAAACCTTTCTGTGATAATGTTCATGCGTATAATTACCATTTTGCCCTCATGTCTATATTGAACACAAGGCATAGTATGTCATCCTTGTCCAGTTCAATATTGGGCCCGTAGACATTTCTCCTGTTATGTAGGAGTGGCAAATTCCATCTAGGTCACTCATGTCCCTCAGCATGATTCGTGGAGTACCCATCAACCAACTTTATAGTCATCTTGTTACAGACAACGTTTGAATGGTGACAAAGCACTCGACTTCAACATGTAGGGTACATAGTGGTTTCAGGTCAAAGGGTGGAATACACCACTATCACTATGACAATATCTTATGGCATTTTTCATAACTTTTACTATGTAGTATTCTCATGTTGGGTCAATCCAATATAAATATTACTCCTAATATTTATATCTATGTGTAGACTTGATAACTCTTTATCCATGATCTGTGAGATGTGATCATCAGCCTATCCACATAATAATCTCTATGCTTTAATGATATCCCACTTCTCAATAAAGCTTGACTACGGATACTTTAAGAATAATTTTCTTATGTTTAACGGGGTCTCACAATTAAGTTATACTTAATGTTCCATTAAACAGACTAACTATTCTATGGACTTTATTATTTTGAAACAAAACAAAATCAATATAGAAATGCCTTATTATTTATATATTCACAATATATATTTATATCAATATCATGATACAAAGCCAAACCCAATCAATATAGATTGGCTATTAGGGCTTACTCCAACAAAATTAATGGGTTGCGACAATGGAGTCAAGATCCTCTCCATTTATTAGTCTTTCCATTTCTTTCATTTGGAGAGATAAAGACACATAAATTTGAAAATAATCAATAGTAGTGGAACATACTTAGTAGTAGGGCCCACTACATGTTTTTTTTTTTGTATCTATCTCTCATCAAATGACACGTAAATGGAGATGATCTTAACTCGCGACAATGTGAACCTATTCTTTGTTCTTGTTTCTGTCAGCCGTTGAAAGGTTGAATGTTATGCTGAACTTTCAACTAAAGTTTTCCATTTTCTAGTTAAGAAGTAGGCGCTTCTGATGGGGTGTCAATCTCTCATTTACAATTTGTTTATGATACAATGACTTACGGTGAGAAGTCAGGGGAATATATATCATGGTTTTGAAAGCCAATCTTATTCCCTTTGATGAGTTATGGCTAAAAGTTAATTTTCATAAAATTATATTGGTTGGTGTGAAATTAGTTGCCAAGTTCATGGTTGGAGGGAGCACTGGTTGTGCTTTTATCGAGAATATTCACTGCATAAAACGAGATAAAGTGTGCCTTATCGAAAGAATGAAGGTTTTGGAGTTCGTACTATCAGAGACTTTAACCTATCTTTATTTGGGTTGATGATGTCGGAGGATGTATGTGGATCATGGGGTTGTGGTTTAAGTTCTTGAGAGCACAGTATGGTTTGGAGGGTGGTTGGGCGAAATGTGGGATTCAAAGCATTGGTGTGGTGGAAACATATATATTATCGGTGTCATAAGAGGCATGAGGGTGAGGATTGTGACTGGTATGGTAAAATTTGAGACCTAATTTTGAATTGGTTCAATATTTTTAGTGTTCTCTCTAATTTTGCTTATTTATTACTTTTGTATGCAAACCTTGTACACGGATGATAATTGTTAGTTCATCTCATTTTTAATTCTTAAAAAGAAAATAATAGTTGAAAATTGGATAAGTTTTTCCTAACGAATTCATCCAATTTATTTGATGACCAAACAGTTTCAACGAGAGCACTATAAAAGAGGAAATGTGTCCTCTCAATATTTTTTTCTTTCTCTCTCTTATGTCTTTTAGGCGTTATCAATCTCACTACTAAACTATTCTATTCTCATGTGTTATATTAGAGTTATCAATCTCACTATTAAACTATTCTATTCTCATGTTTTATATTAGAGGAATGCTAACAACACACATTTTAGCATACAATTTTTCAACCCATTCTCTTTAATTGTTTAAAATTTATTTGGGTCCCACCAAATTATGTGGGTCCCTTATAAATGAATTATTAAATTCATATCAACAAGTGATATAAGATATTTTATTAATTTTGATCTATGAATGTTCTTTAGTGTGTGGAAGGAAAGCTTCAAAGAATTGCCAATAATTTTTTCAAGGGAGTTGCCAATATTTTATTCATTTAGTAAATTTCCTAAAAATCTATCTTCCATTTAAATTTCAAATCTTGATTTTGGTATTAATTTTGATATAGCTTAGATGTTGGAAATGGAAATATTTGACAAGCAGGTCCCCTTTTATTTTCAAATTATGTCAGCATATCACGTAATTATGATAATTTTATTTTAGTAGGTTTATTTGGATGACCATAGAATTTTCCTTTATTTAATTGGTTTATTTGACTTCCTTACTGATGAACGAGGATTTGGCCATCAAGTAATGAGTGTCGCATTTGAAACGAAAAGTGATTGGGTAGGTACTAATGAGTTTTATCGATGACAAATCGTTGTTCTGAATTTGAGTTTGAAACCTTACTAAGATGATTTTAGATAGAGTTTCAAGTTATTTATAATTTTTCATGAAAATTGGAAGCACGATAGATCTTCACCGTAGCGGCATTGTTCCTTGTTGGAGTCAAATGGTGTACCTGTAACGACACTCCAACGTTCTAGTCGATGAAGTGTTAATGTGTTTTGAGGTTTTCCTCGCAATGACAATGTTTATTTGTACGTATTTTAGTGATGGAACACTCTATTTATAAAATTCCGATCGTGACACGCAAGCATAAACAATTTAGTCGGTTACACTGGAATAATTTAGTCAGGCGACGATTTGATTGTTTAGAAGTTTTAGATTGGCTCTGAGTACTCAATCGTTATAGCACAATTCTTCGCTAGCGTATGTGATATGTCCCGCTCTTGTATGTCTCATTGGGCCTTTGACTCTAAGATTGGGTCTTCTAACTCTGGAACTTGGTCATAGATCATAGAACCGTTATTTTTGTAGATAAGCGGGAAACTCACTATTATAAAAAGAGTCTATCAAATGTCAATTATTTCTTGCTCTCGCTAGCTAATTTCACTTGCCAAACAACAATGAATAACAAGAATAGGAAGATGGCAATTATAGTCATCGGTACCATCATTGCTGCAACCAATGCAGTCGCCATTGTCTCTGCGCTAAGCAACATTACTACTACTACCTTTGAAGATGTATTAGGACCTTCCCCGTTTGAAGATAAGGCTACTCCCATAATTTACTGGTTCAACGTTTTTCTCGTTGCTGCTCTTCCGGCTTTCCGCTTTCTGGCCTTTCTTACCTGAAGAAGAAGAAGAAGAGGAGGAGTTTTTTGATGCGCGCGCTTGAAGAGTTTTTCGATGATGATGAGTTGTTTTTTGGTGCACCATGAAAGCCATTTGATTTATGGGTTCAAACCGGTTCATAAGGTGAGGATTGTCTCCTCTATATAAACTCTTATCAAGAGTCTTATCTATTCGATGTAGGACATGAGTTTTTCCCAATACTTGTTTTCAGATTTGAAAGATTTGATTTACGAACGTTGTAACAACCTGTAATGTGAAACTTATTGGAATACTATCCTGACATTGTTTGATCTTTGAATTTGGAAGTTCAGTTCTTTGAACGTTGCACATTTTTATCAAGTTAGCATGTAGTATCCGTTGTACAATTTTGTTTTGTTTTGTTTTTTTAAAATAGTAATAACTATTGTTAACTAGTGCCATTTACATGGTTTTGATATTAGCTCTTACCATATCTCAATTTTAATTATGGTATGCAATGAATTTGTTCGTCCTTTGGAATTGGGGCACACTTTTACATCAGCTATTTTAGATTCCTACATTTATTTGAACAAGTGTATATGTTCGATGCAAATCAAAGATGGATTAACTAGGTTTATAATCCATATTGTAATCAACAAGGGAAAAAAAAAATTAGGAATTCATTTTAGGGTATCTCTTTGTTTGTTTCTGAAGGTATTTTTAATTACTCCATAAACGTGACACATAAAAGAAAGTAAAAAGTAAATGAAGCTAGGAAAACTATCCTTGGCGGTGCTAATGAACAGTTGAATAGGGTGATTTAAAACATGTATTGTTCTAATCAATTGTCGGCTTTCATGCATGCAATTGTTATAAATAAAAGGCTAAATTACTCTTTTTAATTGTAACTATTTTAATTGGTTAAAACTAATTTAAATGAAGCTAGGAAAACCAATATTGTGCCTAGAGTTTCAAACTATTTTTAGTGTATAAAGACTAGAATGACATTGATTATATAATTGTAACTATATTAATTCAAACTCCTTAGGATTTTTTTCAATGCAAAAAAAAGTACATAATTTTTTCTTAGACATATCGATAAGGACATGAAATTTCAATTTATGTCTTCTTCCCTATTTCTTCGTATTATCAAATCTAGAATTTTTTTCTTAGACATATGATAAGGACATGAAACTCCTTAGAGTTAATATGAAAATAAGATTGTAAAAAATGCAAAACTGAAATTAGTGAATCATCATCATCATATTATAAAATCTAGAATGTTCGAGCTTCTTCCCTATTTCATGCTCATTACTTCTCTTTTGGATTGCAATTTCAAAGCACAATCACTTCTCTCATCCAATCCAACTTCTCACCATCTTCACCGCTAATTATGTGTTTAAAATTTCTCTCAAATTATAAATCATCTAGCACCACTGAAATATATATATTTTTTTTGACAAAAATAAAACGATATTCGATAGGTTACATCAGATACAAACATCGCTAAAAACGTAAAGGGTGAATCTGCGAACAAACTCACAGCACCCAAGTTAATAGCATAAAACGGAAAAATGTCTACTAATAATATGATAAAACCTAAGTCACCGAAATTCACATGCTTCCGGATCTTCAACATTGACGCCCAAATCATTGGTTGAATTTGTAATTGATTGATGCCGATCTTTCAATAGGAAATAAACGAACACCGCGACAAGACGCGAAATCAATCGTCGCACAAGACGGCGAACAACACAACGCCACACTTAGACAACGAAATCACCAAAAAAAACACAAGAAAAAACTTGATATATGTGAAAACCACTTATTTAGATTGAAAGAAAAAGGAAAAAAAGATGTCGAGGGGTGATTTTAGGTCAAAAAATGACCTAAAACCACCCCTCCACGATGAACGAGGAGAAATAAAGTTTAGAGAGAAGTTGGAGTTTCTCTCACTCGAAAACTAGGGCCGGCTACTGCACCACTGAAATATTAAACATTACTTTTTCTACTATTTACTCCGTCTCAAAAATAACACTCTCTGTTTCAAAATGAGTGTCATTTTAGCTGAAAAGTTTGTTTCAAAATAAATGTCACTTTCCGTTTCCAATGCAATAATAATTTTTTCTCTTCAATTAATAATATATACACTAGTATTACTTTTTCTTTAATTAAAAACAAATCAATAGTTTAATTTGGTAAAATAACATCTCACTTTCTTTTAATTAATGTATTTCTTAATATGTGTGTAAAAATCTTAAACGCCATTCATTTTGAAACGGAGGGAGTAGTCATTTAGGGTTTATGCATGATTTTTAAGAAAATGATTAATTGTGTTGATTTCAATGATAAAATTAGTATTGTTTACTAAAATATCCTTATTAATTGTAGTTAGTGGATTAGTTAACTTAAACGACATTCAATAAATAAGGGTATAATAGGAAAAAAATAACAAATGTTGCATTGATATTATAAAGTGACAATTATTTTGAGACAGAGAAAAAAAATCTCAAAGAGAAAAAATTCTTTTCTTTCAATGTTATAATTTTTTTTATATCATTAATAAAAGATAATTTTATAAAACAACTTATAATGTCGCTTTCTCATACAACATTAATTACATTTCTTAATTAATGTGAAATTATCAAAATGTCATATAACTTTTTGATTGATGGAATATTATTTCATCAACTAGATCGTATCTAGTAGTTTAACTTAACACGTATGAGATGAAATCTTGAAGTTATAAAATATAGTGTGTGAGTTTTAATTATAAAATTTGCCCTTGTTTTGATGTGAGCATGCAGAATCGTCGTCATTGGTCTCTTTCTTTGTGCTTCACGTTATAAAATATAGGTATTCGTAATATCTTGATAGATCAATATATCGTAGATCCTAATTTATAGTATGTATGTTCATATGTTTATTTGGCTTGCACGTTAAAGTATGAATATAAGTTTAATCCTTTTATTGACCATGTTTTTATATTAATGAATTATTAAATTAATATCAACAAGTGATATAAGATATTTTATTAATTTTGATCTATGAATTTCCTTTAGTGTGTGGAAGGAAAGCTACAAAGAATTGCCAATATGTTTCTCAAGGGAATTGCCAATATCTACGATATAAATTAATAAATCCTTTTCTATTCTCAAGTACACGTGTTAGGTTTTTGTCTAAATTATAATTTACTAGTATATATGGATGGACACCCGCTCAAGTACATGCTAGAATTTCGTCGTATTTAAGAGAAAAAATATTGTAATTTATCAAATGTCAGTTAAAGTCCAATATTGAATTAAAAAGTGGAGATTGAGCAACAAACAAGTGAAAAACTCATATATTTAAGCCTTGAAATTTTGGATTAAGATGTGGTATCATTACCACTTTTGTGGTTGTTCTTTCTGGAATGTATCGATTCACATCAGTGTTGATTCCTGTAGAAGGCCAAAAGGTGGCCCAAAGGTGGTATCATGTCCCGGTTCAACATTGAGGGGGAGAGGGAGTAGTTCTTTGTGGTGTATCATGCACACAAATAGTCTTATACTTGTTGAAGATATGTTGATGTATCAAATGTGAGTTAAAAATTGACATATGATGCAAGAGTATATCTTTAGCAAAATATAAAAGATATTAGGACTTTGGCTAAAGGCACGATGTCAATCTCATTTGTGTGGTTGCTATTAGCCTAATATGTTGATACAACCCAATGTAAGTTCCTGCGGAAGTCGCAATTTATAATGATTTGTTTTATTAATGTGTCAAGTACGTGAGTTGACGTTTTATAGTAATTGAAGAGTAAACTTTGAACAACATATAAGTGAGATGGCTCATACCTACTGTCTTAAGGTTTTTGGTGAAGATGTGATATCACTTTCACTTGTTTGTTCTAATATGGTGATCAAACACAGTGTAGGAAACCCCAAAAGTTCAAAAAATTATAATGAATTGATTTGTTAATTTTTTGATGTCGTTTAATTTTTTATCTTAAATTTTAGTTATGGGATATTATTTGCTTAATGTTGTTTTTTATTTGACCAACATTATTTAAAATTCTTGACTTTAACTTTGGTGGAATCTAACAATGAAAATATTCAAATGTGTTCTATTGAGTTGGTAAAATTTATGCTTATTAAAAAATTTAAAATGCTAAGGCGTTTTTTATTGAGTTTAATTTTTTAGTATAATAATTAACCCTAACTCTCCAAATCCTTTAACAAACACACAAAACTATCGGCAACTCAGTTTATTCCACACACTCTCATGTTTAAAGCACACACCTGTTGTTAAGATAACCATATCGGAAGTTTTCGGAGTGACGGTGCATGATTTCTTTTTGGCATTACATGCCGAAAGTGGGGGTTTATTGTTAAGAATGGCAGGGTCATAGTGCCATAGATCATACACATATGATAGGAAGATAGCTTCTGATTGTTGAATGTTTCAATGTTTGTATCCTCTGATTCTTTAAAGCTGTGAAATTATGTTTTGAGCTACTATACATTCTGTAATGACGAAGATGATTGATCAATGATTATTTTCAATACTTGATATGAGTTTTTCCTTTGTTTTGTTAGGAGGTGCTGAAGAGGAAAAGTAATGCAGAAGAAGTTCAGGCTGGCTTTCCATTACCGTTTCTCTGCATGGTTGCTTTTGTCGGCGTGGCAGTCGGATACTGTATTCACCATAAGGCATAAAACTGCTTGTGCAATGTAGCAAATGTCATGAAAACAATTGTTTCTGTGTATTTATTTGTTATGATGATTTTACTCGACAAATGTTAATGTCACACGAGAATGTGTAAAGTGGACTAGCCTATCAATAGAAGCATACGTAATAAGCAACCTTGTTATACTTTCAGTATATGATTAATTTCCAGTCATATCATAGTTTGTATTCCCTTCATTACACGACTAAATGGTAGTACAATTTCGAGATATTTTTGTTTTCCAATATCTTTCTTTTTAAAAAAGACGATTATGAAATTCTGTTGGAGTACAATTTTTATATACTATAATGTAAGTAGATATTAAAGATATCTAATAATATTCTAATACACTATTTCTTCTTTAGAAAAACACACATTTGAGAGACACAAAAATATAATAGAAAGTTTGCTCACTTAAAAGACATATCGTCGACAGTTTTATTCGATGTTGTTGATATTTGGGTAAGAAGGTTTCATTGCAATGCCACATAGGCCTTTCTTTGCATCTATGTCTCGCTTCATCCTTATATATCCTTTCTCTCCCCATCTTTTACTCCATGAGTTTTTCACTAACCAATATTTGATACCATCTTTTGATGTACCATAACCAACTATTGTTACACCATGGTTTGGCTTAGTTCCACATTCTCCTGTAAAAATCCCACTTGAGTAAAACTTGAACATGCCTCTCATATCAATACTAACCGAACCACAGCTTTAAGTAGCAAATCTTCACTATTACTAGGGACTTCTTCATAGCTCTTAATTTGAAGTTTGTGACTTGCCTTTTTACAAGTTCCTTTAACTCCCATGTATGGATAATTTGCTTCTGTGGTAATTCCACCATTTTCTAAAATGAATTCAAAAGCATTAATCATATTACCGTAATCACATCCTTTAGTCCGACCACTTCTATCACAATCCACAAGTTGTTGCTCTGAAAGGGAAACTAAATTTCCATTAGTTACTTGTTGGATCCCTTCTATCGCAGCCAAAGCAGAAAATGCCCAGCAACTACCTGTTATTGTTGTTACAAATCCAAAAGTAAATAAGTAAAGAAAATGATGTGCTGAATTAAACTAGAGTACTAAAACTGAAAAATAAAATAATAATGTAATTTTTGTCCTTTACGTTACCACATTTTCCTTGATTCTTGATTGGAGTAACTGCTCCACGTTTCCTCCAGTCTACGGTGGCAGGAATATCAGTGACATTTTCATACTTAAATGATGTTGTTGGTGTTGTGTAGTAGTCCTTTTGAACCCGTCATCAGAATCCTCGATGGGTTTAACCTAGTCTACGGTGGCAGGAATATCAGTGACAAATCTATTAATGGCAAGTTTGTAGGGTTTGTTCCCTGCAGCATTGAAGGATGCCACATTGTGTTTGAATATTTGAAAGTGTTTTTTCTGTTCTGCAACATCCTTGTAGACAACTCTATATTTTGTCTTCCAATGCTCGAATCTTTCGGATAATGATAATGATGGATCATTCTCTTGATTTTGGATGCCTTGTTGGGACAATATTCCAATTCATATTATTATTATTAGTATGTTGATTAGAGCACGACGACACTTGGTTTTGTCCATCAAAACCCTGTTGTGTTGTGTTAGTCACACTAGTACTATAACCACCAACTAAAGCGAGTTAAAAAGACCAATTGTTTGTTTCCTTTTTCCAAAAAAAGTGCTTATTTAGATACGTGATAAACGTTGTATTTGTTACATATTTTAAGAATAAATCGTTCCACATGTTGCTCGAATCAAATTAATTAATTTTGTTTTCAGAAATTATCTTGGACGTCTTATCTTAAAATTACTCGGTTTTTTTAGAATAAAATAATTACCCAGTTGTTAGTTGTTGCCAAGGTTTTAAATACGGGTCCGTTACCACGAAAACGGCCGCGACAAAAAGGTATAGGTGGCCACCTTTCCCGTTTTTGCCTGTTTTTAAGGTGAGATGAAAAATTACACCGAAACACTTGTTACGACTGTGGCAAAAAGCCGATACAACCCTAAATCTCCGTTACGAATGCGACACGCCATCATGGAAGTATAAAACACAACATCGTTCATAAGAAAAAAATAGATAATGAGAGACTGTGATGAGCCAATAGTATCTCATATTCCTTTCATCGTCTATTTTCGTGTTGTAGAGTGTTGTAATTATTATATTTATTTTAACCATCTTAAAATATATAAAATAATAATTCAATTTAAGTTAGTATACACTATATGATAGAATAAATGATTTGATAATAGTTGTGCATTGTTGTGATTAATTCACACCGCGACGACCGCAATCTATATCACAACGTTCGTAACATCCGAAATTGCGACAACCGTAACGCGACCGCGACTGAAACCACAACCGTTATTTAAAACCTTTGTTGCCTCCGTTCCTTTTCAATTTTTCTTTCCTATTTAGTTGTTTCTGATATTTTATGGTTACGATTTGTCGTCAATTATACATTTTGTCAATTACTCTTATCTTTTTCAATAAAACTAATTAATGTTATCTATTTGGAAAATTTGTTTTTTTATAAACAAAGTTTGTTTCTTATTATCTTGAAATTTAAACAAAATTTTGTTACAAATAATGGTTCGAAAAACAATAAAAGACTCCATGAATGTTCAAAAGGAAGAAAAAGTGGAAGAAACTTAATTTTTTCTTAGCTTTTGATTAATGTGAAGTTGAAATAATTTTTATATTGACTTCAAATAGTTAAAAAGATGTGCACAATATTAGAAAGTTGACAATTGTTTGTTATGTAAGAGTACGCAAAAAAATAAGAATTTGTTGGAGAAAAAGATAATAACTAAAAATTGTTTGTTACGAGAGAAAGATAACATATTAAATTTATTGGAAAGATAAAGTGTGTAAAAAAAATTAGGAATTTATTGATGAATTAAAAATGACGGTATAAAAGAAAGAAAATGTACAAAAATACACACCGTTAAATTGGTGTTAATTTTTTAAAAACACACTTAAAAAAAATGAGGGTATACCGTAAGTTACAATAGACACGCATAATTCAATTGTCATCTTTTTAAAAAAAACATATCAAATAGTTTAAATTAAAAAACATATCTTAATAGACAAAGATTTATCTATTAACAAAGACAAACCTAAGAAACCAAAACTTGTGTTTTATTAATTATGAAAACAAAATGAAAACTATAAATTAATCGGGAGATCAAAAGACCTATTATGCCTAAGGGTTTATGTATTGGTGAAAGCTTAACACAATATCATAAAACTATTTCAAGATAGGCACAAGACTTCAGCAAATTGCATAAAAAAAGCCCGACCTGAGGTTGATGCAATGAATGACATGTTGGCTGACCTGAGGTTGATCTCTGAACAGCACATTGAAGATGGGGAACTGGAAAGTAACTTTAGATCACCCAAGTGCTACCCTAGTTTTATACCACTAAAGGAACTATGCATATATTACTCAGTCAGCATCTAATGAATTGTCAACAATATATTAGTCACTTCTAACTGTTACATGCTTCTACACAACTTTTTTTTTTAAGGTGCTCACATTAAAATTTATAAAAGTAAATTGGAAATGGACTATACTACTTGAAATATTCACTCCATTATACATTACATTTTTTTTCTTGGGTCGATATATTTATACTTATGATTTGAAGGCAATGGTTTAAGCTCTACCTTTGGAGCCTCTTTCACAAAAAACTTCCTTGCTCAACTTCTAGAATTTTTAAGAAAAATGCTAAATATCGCGAAGCATTTTCTCGTGAAAAAACACGAATGAGATTGGCAAAGGAAAAAGACTAAGAATAACTATCTTATAATGAAAGGAAATGTTTTGTAGGGACCCACCCATGGATGTTGCCAACAGCTCCTGTATTGTGCCAGAGAAAATATGACAAAGCTTTTTAGGTAGGGACCACCCATGAATGCTGCCAACCGCTCCTGAATTATGTCATAGGAAGATCTAATGGTGCAGAATTTTCGTGAAGCTTTCTTGAAATTTCTGTCGGGATATATAGCAACACTGAATTTTTAAACTCTCGACCTGGCGACATGGATTTTCATCTACTCCCTCCGTTTGAAACTATGGTATTTTAGGAATTAAGAAATGTAATTAATTTTGTATAGAAAAGAGTAATTATGAATTTTTTTTCCGGTAGATTGATGAGATGACAAAGCCATCATAAACTAACACACACAAAGTGAAGGTACTGGGGTTCGAACCCCAGTCATGACGTCCAACCTTACAATTTCGGCATTTTTGTCAGTTGAGCTAGGACTTATGAGACAGTAATTATGATTTATTTTAGAAGAATATCATTTATTTATGATATGGACTACATAAATAAGAAAAATTAAAAAAAGATAAAGTAATAAATAGTAAAGGGCGTAATGAATAAATAAGCATTAATTATTCATTGATATTGTAAAATGACATTTATTTTTTGGTTACTCAATAATTAAATGACATAATTTTGAACAAACTAAATTTACAATGACATATAATTTAGAATGGAAGGAGTAATATTCTAGCACACCTTTAAGCTTCTGCCGATGAACGAGGTCTTTTACACATTGTTCCATGTATTCGACCATGAAACACATTGTTCCATTCTTATCTGTGGGATATTTAATAGATCGATCAGCCAACTGCAGAGACATCCTTGTAGGTTTCAGTTCGCTTATTCCAAGCTTTTTTCTAATGGACAACATCATAAAACTTACACTTTCCCCAATGTTGCTTAAAGATCGTTTGAGGTTCATGTTGCCTTTAACACAAGGAATGATTCTTCCTCTTTTTGCACAAAATCTAGTATCTATTTCCTCAACTGAGCAACTTTTGACAAAGGGAAGTATCTAGCGAGGAAATCCCTCTTAAGATCTTTAAGGAGTTGTATTCCATTGAGAATAGCAAGGTTTTAGCTTCAACTTTTAGAGAAAATGGAAATAGTCTTAGCATGAAGGCGTCGTTATACATTCCTCCTTTTTTCATTGTATTGCAATAATCTAGAAAAACTTGGTGAGTCTTTGAGTTTCGGTTGGTAGAACAAAAAATTGCATTCCCTTTGCAACAATTATACCAAACTGGGTACTATCTCAAAGCTTTCTGCTTCCACCTCCGGATGTACAATGTTGGAGTGTGGCTTCAAATTGTAGGGTCGAGGGTAGTCCATCAAGGGAATATTTTTTAAACTATTCTCATGTGGCTTCAAATTGTAGGGTCGAGTGTAGTCCATTTATTTTACTAATTATTAATTATAAAGTTATGGAAAAAAATGTTGATTAAAAATGTGTGATCATCTGATACATAGGACATCCGACTACAAAACATAATTTTTCTTTAGTGGTGATTTAGGCTCCAATTTGTCAACTAAGTTACGAATCATTAAAAATTTAATAATAATATTTAAATTTATCAATTTTTACAAAATTATTCTCTGGAAAATAATAGTTCATGAGTAATTTTTGTAGTGATTCTATATTTAGGGAAAAGAAAATGTTAACGAGTGTGCGGGCACTTGTTAAAAGAATTATAAAAGGAAATATAATTTTGAAAAGTGTGTATTTTACTTTTTAAAAGTTAAAAAATTGTTCATTTTATTGTAAAATTTGATTTTTCTTTCTATTTTTAACATCTTAACTAGTGCTTCGAGACCCTCACAACACATTAGAGAAAAAGGTTTTGTTATTACACTTTCCCATGAGAATTGGCTGCTATCTACGATATCTGTGGGCTCACCAAGAAAATCCAAGTGCACGTGTATTGCCATATAGAATATAATCGTCAGAGTTCGCGTGTCAGCGTAGTGGCAAGAAAATCTAAGTGGGGCCCACAACCAAACTCATGTCTTCATTGACGTGATTGATTATGTTTTGGGTTAGGTCACGTATTTTTTCTTTTTGTTTATTGGTTGGTTCGTTGGGTTTTTCAGGTGTAGTTAATTTTTTTAAAAAAAAAAATGCTAACAATGCTAAAAAAAAAGACGACTTTTACTATGAAGAAAAAAAAAATCAAATTTATTGTTAAAAATTAAAATAAGATTAAAAAAAGGGCATTTATTGTTTAAATATTATTTGAAATATTACTAGGAGTTAGATGATTTTTTTTTTTTGAAGATTAGTTAGAT